>JAEEGK010004025.1_pt1 | contig 36258 bp, 35 predicted proteins | sample 8958771 | NCBI WGS metagenome assembly JAEEGK01 (sample SAMN16246547, study PRJNA631951) | gut metagenome | biome: gut microbiome; feature: rumen; material: SC-attached | host: Bos | place: Iran: Karaj | collected 2018-10 | reverse complement strand
AGCCCCGTTGAATTTTCGGCGCAGAGTCACTCGACCAGTGAGCTATTACGCACTCTTTTAATGTATGGCTGCTTCTGAGCCAACATCCTGGTTGTCTGTGCAACTCCACATCCTTCTCCACTAAAACTGATTTGGGGACCTTAGCTGTGGGTCTGGGCTGTTTCCCTTTTGACCACGAGACTTATCTCACGTAGTCTGACTGCCACAATTCAATTATCCGGCATTCTGAGTTTGATAGAGTTCAGTAACCTCTCGGCCCCTAGCTCATTCAGTGCTTTACCTCCGGTAATCAGTTGTGACGCTAGCCCTAAAGCTATTTCGGGGAGAACCAGCTATATCCGGGTTCGATTGGAATTTCTCCGCTAGCCACATCTCATCCGCCACCATTGCAACGGGGGTCGGTACGGCCCTCCATGGAGTTTTACCTCCACTTCAGCCTGGACATGGCTAGGTCACCCGGTTTCGGGTCTATCGCATACAACTTTACGCCCTGTTAAGACTCGCTCTCGCTTCGGCTTCAGTCCTGAAGACCTTAACCTTGCTGCATACGATAACTCGCCGGACCATTCTACAAAAGGTACCCGATCACACGTTCATGTGTCGTGCTCTCGGTGCTTGTAAGCACAGGGTTTCAGGTTCTTTTCACTCCCCTCCCGGGGTTCTTTTCACCTTTCCTTCACAGTACTGCTTCACTATCGGTCATTGGGTAGTATTTAGGCTTGGATGGTGGTCCACCCATATTCCCACGGGATTTCACGTGCCCCGCGGTACTCTGGTACTCACTAGCTCCCTTCAGCTTTCGTCTACAAGACTTTCACTCTCTTCGGTTCTGCTTCCCAGACAGATTCGACTAGCCGTTAAGATACATGTTGTGAGCCCTTACCCCGGCGGGATTGCTCCCTCCGGTTTGGCCATGGTCCGCTTTCGCTCGCCACTACTTACGGAATCTCGGTTGATGTCTTTTCCTCGCCCTACTTAGATGTTTCAGTTCAGGCGGTTCCCCTCATATACCTATTTGATTCAGTATATGATGCATGAGTCTTCCTCATGCGGATTGCTCCATTCGGAAATCTGCGGGTCAAAGCTCGCTTACAGCTCACCGCAGCTTATCGCAGTTAACCACGTCCTTCATCGGCTCCCAATGCCAAGGCATTCACCCTGCGCTATCTTTCGCTTTACCTTTCGTGTTCAGGTTCTTCTCCTGCTCGAATTATGAGGTTTTAAAGATGTTACTCTTTAATTTTTTTGGCTACTTTTGTTACCCGACTCAAATTTGATGTTTCCATCAGTTTGATGTCGTGTTCTGCACTTTCGTGCATCACGTAGTTTCCTCATTTTCGCATTACACTTGCTATTCAGTTTTCAAGGTACTTAGAAACCCTGCGGGTTTCTCTTGAGTTTGCTTCGCAAACTCTCTCTGCTCTTTTCAGAACAGATTTCAGAAGAAAATCTCTTTTCTTCTCAAATCTATCCTGATTGAGAAAGAAGTGGGCCAAAGTGGACTCGAACCACCGACCTCACGCTTATCAGGCGTGTGCTCTAACCGGCTGAGCTATTGGCCCATTTCCATGGAGATGAGGGGAATCGAACCCCTGACCCCCTGCTTGCAAAGCAGGTGCTCTCCCAGCTGAGCTACACCCCCGTCTGAGGTTGTATCCTTTTCTTCTCAAGGTGCTTACTCGACAGCACCTTCAAAATTGAACAATGCACGCTTTTCAAAACTCTTAAAGCCTGAACCGGAGTTTTGAGAAGCTCTTCACTTCTCGGTTCTCCTTAGAAAGGAGGTGATCCAGCCGCACCTTCCGATACGGCTACCTTGTTACGACTTCACCCCAGTCATCAATCCCACCTTCGGCGGCGTCCTCCTTGCGGTTGGGCTACCGACTTCGGGTGTTACCGACTCCCATGGTGTGACGGGCGGTGTGTACAAGGCCCGGGAACGTATTCACCGCGGCATGCTGATCCGCGATTACTAGCAATTCCGACTTCATGCAGGCGGGTTGCAGCCTGCAATCTGAACTGAGACAATTTTTAGGGATTTGCTCCACATCACTGTATTGCTTCCCTCTGTTCATTGCCATTGTAGTACGTGTGTAGCCCAGGTCATAAGGGGCATGATGATTTGACGTCATCCCCACCTTCCTCCGTTTTGTCAACGGCAGTCTGATTAGAGTGCTCTTGCGTAGCAACTAATCATAAGGGTTGCGCTCGTTGCGGGACTTAACCCAACATCTCACGACACGAGCTGACGACAACCATGCACCACCTGTGTGGGATGTCCCGAAGGAAAGTCCTGTCTCCAGAACGGTCATCCCCATGTCAAGACCTGGTAAGGTTTTTCGCGTTGCTTCGAATTAAACCACATACTCCACTGCTTGTGCGGGCCCCCGTCAATTCCTTTGAGTTTCAACCTTGCGGCCGTACTCCCCAGGTGGATGACTTATTGTGTTAACTGCGGCACGGAAGGGTTCAGTCCCCCCACACCTAGTCATCATCGTTTACAGCGTGGACTACCAGGGTATCTAATCCTGTTTGCTCCCCACGCTTTCGTGCCTCAGCGTCAGTAAAGGCCCAGTAAGCCGCCTTCGCCACCGATGTTCCTCCTAATATCTACGCATTTCACCGCTACACTAGGAATTCCGCTTACCTCTACCTCACTCAAGAACGGCAGTTTCAAATGCAGGGCACGGGTTGAGCCCGTACATTTCACATCTGACTTGTCGTCCCGCCTGCGCACCCTTTACACCCAGTAATTCCGGACAACGCTCGCTCCCTACGTATTACCGCGGCTGCTGGCACGTAGTTAGCCGGAGCTTTCTCCTGAGGTACCGTCACTATCGTCCCTCAGATCAGGAGTTTACAATCCGAAAACCTTCTTCCTCCACGCGGCATCGCTGCATCAGGCTTCCGCCCATTGTGCAATATTCCCCACTGCTGCCTCCCGTAGGAGTCTGGGCCGTGTCTCAGTCCCAATGTGGCCGTTCAACCTCTCAGTCCGGCTACTGATCGTCGGTTTGGTGGGCCGTTACCCCGCCAACTGCCTAATCAGACGCGAGCCCATCTTTGAGCGATAAATCTTTGGTTATAAGATCATGCGGTCCCATAACGTTATGCGGTATTACCATCCGTTTCCAGAAGCTATCCCAATCTCAAAGGTAGGTTGCTCACGTGTTACTCACCCGTCCGCCACTAAGATCATTCAAAGCAAGCTCCAAATGATCTCCGTTCGACTTGCATGTGTTAAGCGTGCCGCCAGCGTTCGTCCTGAGCCAGGATCAAACTCTTAATAAAGTTTGTATATAACAGATTCGCTTTCGCTTATCCGTTAAATCCTAGTCATTACGAGTCACTCGCAATTACTTTTGTTTCGCGTTTTTAAGTCTCGCCTTGACTTGAATTGCCTTTTTACTGCAATTCGGAATCTTCAAGGGTTTCTCTCTTGGTTGCATTGTTCAATTTTCAAGATGCCTCCGATGTGTTCGCTTCGCTCTCACATCTCTCGAGTTTGCAAGCAAACTCGTCGCTTTTTCACCGCTCGTTTAACCCCTCGTTTGAGGTGTCTCTCTCGCGGCGACTTGTTTATTATAGCACAACGGGACCGAAATGTCAAGCGCTTTTTTCGAGATTTTTTTGATTCGGCGATTCTTCCAGTTTTTATCCCGCTCTTTCGACTTCTTTTGCCTGTATTCACTCTTATTCTGCTGCCGTGCTGCCCGTCTCCGACAGATTGCCCAGCAGAACCGTAAACACATTCACGCCATTGCCGCTTGTCGCCTCAATCGTGCCCCCGTGCAGCTCTGCAATGCTTCTCGCAACACAGAGCCCGAGCCCATAGCCGCCGGTATCCCGTGCGCGGGAAGGATCGGCGCGGTAGAAGCGGTCAAAGATCTTTGTGAGATCCTCCTGCGAGATCGGCGTGCCTGTATTGGAAATCACGATGCGGAGATGCTGCTTGCGGTCACGGTTGACAACTACGCGGATCGAGCCGCCCTCCGGGGTATACTGCGCCGCATTGTTGAGCAATGCCGCGACCATCTGTTCGATGCGTTTCCGGTCGCCGCGATAGTGCAGTCCGGGCGTCATCTCATAATCGAGCGTGCGTCCGCGCTCAAAGAGCTCCGCCTCCCGTTCCATGCAGACCCCTTCCATCAGATCGCTGATCGCAAGATCTTCCGCCTCCAGATGAATCTCCCCTGCGTCGATCTTTGCAAGAAACAGCAGGTCACCGACAAGCCCCGCCATGCGTGTTGTCTGGCTCTGGATGCTCTCCAGCCATTCCCCCTGGCTCTCGATCGTCGCCTCGGGATTGGCAAGCACGGCATCCGTGTCTGCGGCTATGACCGCAAGCGGCGTTTTCAGCTCATGCGTCGCATCCGATACAAAGTCATTCTGTTTTTCCCATGCCTGCTCGATCGGCTTGCTCGCCCAGTGTGACAGCAGCAGGCAGACAGGCAGCAGGAGCAATGCCCCCAGCGCGCCGAGCACCGGCAGCCGCTTCCGGATGGTTTCCTGCACGCTTGTTTCCTGCGTGCATTCCGAGACAGCGACCCACGCGCCGCCGCGCTTCCGCACGCCGAGATAGCGATACTGCACGCCGTTGACCTCTGCGGTGCCGCCGCTCTGCTCGCCGGTAATCTCAATCTGCCTTGCGAGCGATTCCAGTGTATCCTCGCTGAGACTCAGGTGATTCTGCTCCACTGCGGCAAGATCTCCGTGTGCGCCGAGCTGAAGTGCCGCCATGCCGCGGCTGTCATCGCTGAGGGTCTCGGTCTCGACGGCCGTGCGGAGTGCATGCTCCGTGCCGCTGACGGCTGACTGATACCAATAGATGCCGATGCCTGTGCAGATTGCCGCAAGCAGCAGAATCAGCAAACCCCAGCTGATCAGAAAAAAGCGCAGGCGCAGTCTCCGATGCATAGTCTTTCCTCCCCCGGAAATGATTTTTACAGTTCTATCTGCGATGTAATATCTATATAAGGATAGTCTCCGATCTCCTGTGCGATCACATCCGCCGCGAGATTATACCACGCAGCACATTCATCGAGAATAATTGCATCGCCGGACGCCGTGAGCGGTTTTGATTTCAGCACGGTATCAACCGCATCCTCGATGCAGACCTCCGGGATGAAGCCCTGCTCCTCCGCGATTGCAAGGATCCGCGCCCGCAGCCGCCCGGAATTGGAAACCGGCTTGTCCAGATGGATGACCGCACCGGCTGCACCGCGTTTAGCAAGGGTGCGCAGCAGTGCGCCGACCGCAAGATCTGTCTGCGGGATCAGGCGATAGGTGCCGTGCAGTCCCGCAAGATCACGGACCGTTCCGTCCATACAGCGGAAGAGCATCGACCGCGAGAACGCAATTTCCAGCCCGATGATGACATTGAAGCCGTCGATGTCGATGACTTTTCCGCGCAGATCGGTAATTTTCCGGCTTCGCCTCGCCCGCACGCTCTCCGCCGGGGAGACCGTCCGCGCCAGCGCAAGACGCTGCCGCTCCGAGAGCTGATAACGGTCGCCGACAAACCGCGTCGATGCCTGAACGGGATAGCCGCGGTTCAGCAGGAAGAAAACCTCCTCTGCCGCCTTCCGCAGCGTCACGCACGCTGCTTCGCAGAAATCCCGCGCATCTGTCGGGAGAAACCCGCGCCTTGCCTGCTCTGCCATCCGATCGCCCCGCCTTCCTCTGAATCTTCTTATACTATTATATATCAATCGCTTTAATCAGGGAACCTTTTTCTTTCATTTTCATCCATTGATACCAAAAAGACTGTAAAATCCATGTAAATTTCGGTATTCTGCCCCTTTGCAAAATGCGCAAAATATGCTATAATGGATATGTGTGTAAAAGAATAGATCATGCTAACTGTATAGCTGAAAGGATGAACACCATGCAGAATGATATGACCAGAGAAAATGCGCTCTACGCACTGTGGCGTGAGAATGCAACCGCTGATCCCGACCTCGTGCGTGAGCTCAGGGAGATTGAGGGCGATGCGGATGCAATCCGCGAGCGTTTTTATAATGATCTGGAATTCGGAACCGGCGGTCTGCGCGGCGTGCTCGGTGCCGGCACCGGCAGAATGAATATCTATACCGTTTGCAGAGCAACGCAGGGTCTTGCAGACTATGTCAACAGCTCCTTCAAAGAGCCCTCTGTTGCCATCTCCTATGACAGCCGCATCAAGTCCGATACCTTCGCAAAGGCGGCGGCGGCAGTCCTCGCGGCAAACGGCATCCGTGTTCATATCTACACCGAGCTCATGCCGACCCCGATGCTCTCCTGGGCGGTGCGTGCGCTGAAATGCTCTGCCGGCATCATGGTCACGGCGAGCCATAACCCCGCAAAGTATAACGGCTACAAGGTCTACGGCGAAGACGGCTGCCAGATCACGCTCGATGTCGCAAACACCGTCATCGGCAAGATCAATGCGGTCGATACCTTCCACGATGTGAAGCGCGGCGACTTCGACGAAGCGCTGAAGGCCGGCATGATCTCCTATATCACCGAAGATGTGATTGAGGAATACTATCAGAATGTGCTCAGACAGGGCATCAATACCGAGCTCTGCGCGGCGAGCGGTCTGAAAATCGTCTACACCCCGCTCTGCGGCACGGGCAACAAGCCTGTCCGCGAGATTCTCAGACGCATCGGCATCTCCGATGTGACTGTGGTCAAGGAGCAGGAGCTGCCCGACGGCAACTTCACCACCTGCCCGTATCCGAACCCGGAGATCCGCGAGGCTCTGGAATGCGGCCTCCGTTACTGCGATGAGGTGCAGCCGGATCTGCTGCTGGCGACCGACCCCGACTGCGACCGTGTCGGCATCGCTGTGCCGGACGGCAAGGGCGGCTATGCGCTCTTCTCCGGCAATGAGGTCGGTGCAATGCTGCTCCAGTATATCTGCGAGCAGCGCACACAGAAGGGCACAATGCCGAAGAATCCGATTGCGGTCAAGACCATCGTCACGACCGATCTCACGGTTCCGATCGCGAAGGAATACGGCGTCGAGCTGCGCAATGTGCTGACGGGCTTCAAGTTCATCGGCGAGCAGATCGGCATGCTGGAGAAGGACGGCGAGGAGGATCGCTACATCTTCGGCTTCGAGGAGAGCTACGGCTATCTCGCAGGCTCCTATGTCCGCGACAAGGATGCGGTCGTCGCGTCCATGCTGATCGTGGAAATGGCTGCATATTACCGCACCAAGGGCATCAGCATGATGCAGGCGCGTGAGAATCTCTATGCAAAATACGGTGTGTTCCGTCATCAGCTCGAGAGCTTCGCCTTCGAGGGCGTGAGCGGCATGCACAAGATGCAGGCGATCATGGATGCCTTCCGCACAAATGCACCGAAGCAGATCGGCGGGCTCAATGTGATCGAGTCTGCGGACTACGAGACCGGGCTCTTCACAAATGCAGAGACCGGCGAGACAAGACCGACGAATCTGCCGAAGTCCAATGTGGTCTCCTTCTTCCTGCCGGGTCATGCAAGCGTCATCGTGCGTCCCTCCGGCACAGAGCCGAAGATCAAGGTTTACTACACCACCACCGGCAAGACGATGGAGGAAGCAACCGCACTCGGCGAGCAGCTCAAGGCAGATATGCACAAGCTGGTCGAGGCATAATTCCATATGGAACACAGAAGCGGCGGATCCGAAGATCCGCCGCTTTTCTTGCTGATATAGAATCGCCGGAGCGATCATTTTTTTCTGCATTCATCCAGAAATGCCTGCGGGGTCTGCCCCATGAAGCGGCTGAATTCCGCTGTGAACTCCGCTTCGCTGGCATAGCAGCAGAGCTGTGCAATCTCCTCGACTGTCTGATCCTCGTCTGCGTGCAGCCGCATCTGTTCGGCGATGAAGCAAAGGCGCGTGTGAATCAGGTCATCGGCGAAGGCGCTGCCGTTTTCTTCCGCATACTGCTGCTCAAACTCCGTGACAGTGAGATCCATCTCTTCCGCAAAGCGCGCCGCCGTGAACCGCTCGAACGGCTTGCGGAACACAAATTCCTTGATCTGCCTGAGACGCACTGCACGGGAATCGGAGACCGGCACAGCCTTCACGCGGCAGAGCTGCTCGTGCAGCCGGTAAAAGAGCATGCGGAACATGAGATTCGTCATTTCTATGCGGTGCAGATGCACAGAGAAATATTCAAAGCACATATCACGCAGCAGCTTCGAGAGTTCCGTCCCTTTCGGCAGCGTGACCGGCGTGTTCAGCGGGATGCTGAGTGCGCGGAGCATCGCTTCCTCCTCTGCATCCGGCGCAAAGTGCAGCCAGTCGTCGTTGTATACCTCCCCGTCCGCACCGTAATGCTGATAGGCGTCCGGCGTGTAGAGAATCCATGTATATGCGGGATATTTCCGCATTTCCCCGTCATAGAAAATCCGGCAGGGCGACTTGATCAGCAGGAAGACATAGTCCCCTGTGCCTTGCTCGCGTTGATTGCTGAAATCTGCACTGTGTGTCGAATGCCAGCCGATTTCGTCCATTCTCATCTGTATCAACCCCTTTTTATCATGATACCATATCACATGCTGTTTGTCAATAGCATTTCGGCGCACGGGTATTTACAACTGACGTATTTTCTGCTATAATAGACAGGTACCACATCACAGGCCAAAAAGGAGAACGGCTATGTATCTGAAAGAGAAAACGCTCCGGGTGCTGCGCATCCGCAATGTCCTGCTGACGATCTTCGCGGTGATCGAGCTGCTGGGGCGCGGCTATTACATTGTCTCGGAATTTGTCTATTACCGCGACGACCCCGAGAGCGCATGGGGCGCAGTCGATATGAAAAGCTCGCTGATCATGGTGCCGCTCTTAGTGCTGCTCCTCATTCTGCTCGCACGCTCGCGGTATCACATCGGGAATGCGGTGTTCTTCTCGCGCTGCTTTGAGGGCGATCTGGACGGCGTTGTCCCTGTCGCAGACCTCGCCGCTGTCACCGGCATGACCGTGCCGCAGGCAGAACGGGAAACGGCGCTCTGCATCCGGCGATATATGAAAAGCTGTACGCTCCGGGCAGAGAATGACGGCAGCAGAAGCGTCGTGCTCGAAAGCAAGAAGATCCGCTGCCAGTGTCAGAGCTGCGGCGCGGAGATCGAGAAGAGCATCTATTTCACCGGCACATGCTCCTATTGCGGGAGCTCCGACCTGACGGCGCGCGTGCTCTCGGGCGACCAGTTTCTCAGCATCACCAGCGATGCACAGCAGGGCAGAAACAATCCTGAGTTCTACATGGCGAAGTATCTCTCGCTCAAGAAGGGGCTGTTCGCGACGCTGTTTGTGCTCGGTGCGAGCCTCGCGGTCATCACGCTGATGTATACCGGCTCCGAGCTTTCGCATTATTTCGACAAAGCGTATCAGCAGAAGAACCTGCTGGATCCGGACAATCATCTTTTCTCCTATGAGCTGATCCGTGCGGATATTCTCGACAACATGCTGTTCGGCATTGCGCTGGTTCTGGTGCTGACACCGCTTGCATGGCTGCGCCTCCGCAAGACAGTCAGCATCCGCACGGCACAGGAGAGCGCAGGGTATTTTGCGCGTTACAGCAAGCCGTATGTCGCGGTGGAGCAGATCCCCGACATGGGCATTGTCGCGACAAACCGCAGCAAGATGAAAAGCGTGCGGCGTGCAATCCGCCACGGCTATCTCCGCAACTGTGCCTTTGAGATGCACGAGGGCAGGCTGACGGCGGCGCTCGCAAAGAAGATCGTCAAGAACCAGTGCCCCGGCTGCGGCGCACCGATCACGGGCGCTGTGGACGAGAACTACACATGCAGCTATTGCGGCAGAGAAATCATGGGCGTGATCGTGAAGCGATGACCGCCCGACATATACAAAAAGCGCCCCGCACGGATCCGTCTGATCTGTGCGGGGCGCTCTGCATGCGCCTTATGTGTATCGCCCTGTCAGCAGCCCTGCCGCCGTATAGAGCGCATCTGCACGGTCACTCGCCGAGGAAATGATCCGGTGCAGCGGGGTGCGTTCCAGCGCCAGCGAGGTGCTCTTTTCCTTCATATCGTTCAGTGTCTGACGGATGCCCAGCGTCTCATAGACCGAGAGCGCCGTCCGGAGGAATGTGCTGCCGGTCTCCGGTTCTTCCTGCACTTCGGCTCTGGATACGGTCGTTTCCGCAGCCTCCATGCTGCCCTTGATCGTGCGGACAGCCTCTGCCATGGCGCCGCTGCCGTCGGGCCCGGTCGAAAGATTGCCCCAGAAGGGATCGGTCGTTGTGACAGCCGTTGTGGTCTCCGCCTGCACGGAAAACTCCGATTCTGCCGCTGTCACAGACTTGCCGGAGGAATCCACGGCGGTGATGCGCATAACGTAATTGCCCTCTGTGAGCGAATTGAACGCCAGCTTCTTGCTGAAAAATCCGTTGATGTCATAGGATTTCGCATGGGGATAGACCGTGACGGTCTGCACAGGCACGTCCGTCCCGCGATTGCTGATTGTGCCTGTCAGCGTGCGGATGACCGCATCGCCCTGCACCCTGCCCTGCACGCGGAAGCCTGTCCCCGGGCGCAGGATCTCATCGGGGAGAACCGCGTCCTCTATCGCAATCTGATGATCGAAATACTTGTAGGTATAGCAGATATTGCGGTCAACCATCGTCGGGACACCGCCCGTTCTGCCGCAGCCGGTATACTGCCAGATGTCCGCAGTCTCCGAGAGATTGTGCCCGGCAGGGCTTGAGAGACCGCTCACGGAGTCGAAATAGTTTGCCTCCCAGATCTCATAGCCGCGGGAAGTGATCGCCTCGCGGTCGATGCACTCCGAGAAGAATGCGGTGTTTGCGTAGACACCGGCGGTGTGACCCGCCTGCTCGATCATCTCAAGCGCCTCGATCAGCGGCGGCGTGAAAACGGAGGAGGGCAGATGCTCCTGCCGCGTCTTGGATTCGATGTCAAGATAAACCGGAAATTCAAAGGTGAGCCCGTCGATGTGGCTCAGCAGCATCTCAACATCCTGCTTGAATTCCGCAGAGGTGACGGCGTCCGTGAAGAGATAGCAGCCGACGGCAAGCCCCGCGGCGCGTGCGCCCTCGTAGTTTTCCATGAAGCGCTCGTCGTATTCGCGGTCGCCGTATGCGTGGTAGATCTTGCAGCAGCGGATGATCGCGAACTTTTCGCCGTATGCCGCAGCCGCCTCCCAGTCGATTTTCTCCTGAAATTTTGATACGTCGATGCCGGGAATATATGCCGATGCATAGGCTGTCATATCTGTGTCATCGGGACACTGCATGCCCCGCTGCGCAAAGCAGAGGGTACAGATCACGGCTGCCGTCAGGCATGCTGCGAACCGTCTGAGAATCCGTCTCATAAGTACCCGGCTCCTTTCCTGTCAGAATGCGGAATCCATGTTTCCGCAGATACCCTATATTACATTATATCATATTTCCGGCAGGATTGCAAGGGGAATTTTTTGTTCTCTTGTCGAATATTCGGAATATGCGTATATGCGTGCATTTTACTCTGATTTGTTCCGATATTCCGCCGCGTCTGTCGCAAGATTTACCAAAGCGGCATACCATAGGAGGAGCGGGCAAGATCGCCGTGCGAGGTGAGGATGCCGCTCGGGAAAATGTCGATCAGACCGAAGGCGGCGGGCTTGCCGTCGCGGGGCTTGGCAGCGCTGCCCGGGCTGAACAGCCGCACGCCGTTGACGCTGCGGCTCATGCGCACATGCAGATGCCCGAAGCAGACGATATCCGCGCCGTTCTCCCTGCCGAGTGCAGAGAGCCGCTCCGTGAAGTCGCCCGATTCGTAGTAATGCCCGTGTACGGCGATCAGCTTGTGACCGTAGGGCAGCGGGACAGATGCCATCAGCGGGATGTCGGTATCGAAATCGCAGTTGCCGCGGACGCGCACGAGCTTCTGCTCGAATTCCGGGTATTCCCGCAGGAAGCGCTCAATGTCATACTGCCCGTCGCCGCAGAAGACGAAGAGGTCGGCATCCTTGTGCGGCAAGATGACGTCACAGACCGCAGGGTAATTGTTGTGTGTATCCGAAAAAACACAGATCTGCATACAAAATCCTCCCTTTCTGTTCTGAGTTTCTCTATTATATCATATATTGTGAGGAAAATCAATGGGGGGATATTTCTTGCCCGCTCATGAAAGGAGTTTTTCACTATGGCAATTCCGAAGGATCATCCGCAGATGGAAGCACTGCTGCAATCGGTGAGCGCAAAGCTCGGCGTTCCGGCAGAAACGCTCCGGCAGGAGCTTCAGGCAGGCAAATTTGACAGCGCCTTTGCGGGGCTCAGGCCGCAGGAGCAGGCGGCGTTCCGGCAGGTGCTCAGCAATCCGAAGAAGCTCGATCAGATCATGAATTCCAGGCAGGCACGGGCGCTTTACGAGCGTCTGACAAAGGGGTAAGCGATGGACGATCTCACGAGCCGGCTGCAATCGGTGCTGCGCGATCCGGAAGCGATGCGGGATCTCTCGGAGCTTGCGGCGATGCTGCGGGAGCCCGAGGGCGCTGAGGCATCAGGCGGAGACATGCCGGATCCGGGCGCCGATCTGCCGCTGCCGGATATGGGCAAGCTGCTCGGGATCAGCCGGATGCTCGGCGCACAGCCCCCGGATGCCAATGCGGTGCTGCTCCGTGCACTGAAACCGCATCTTTCGCCGGAGCGTGCAAAGCGCGCAGAGAAGGCACTGCGGCTGCTCCGGCTCTGGCAGATCGTCAGTGTCCTGCGCGAGAGCGGGATGCTCTCTTCGCTGACGGACTGAACCCGGCGGCAATACTGAAACGGAGGTGACGCCGTATGCCTGCACAGAACCCTTTTTCCCGCCGCACCCCGCGCAGACCGATGGTGCCGCGGTTTCAGCCGGAGACAGACAGCAGCCGGTATGCGCCGCCGCCCCCGCGCAGACAGGATCCGCCTGCGCTGACTGTGCCGGAGCCGCCGCAGCCGCCGCAGCCGCCGGAGCGCCCGCTGCACAGCCCGCATACGGCAGCCGGGGAGAAGCCGCCCGCACAGCAGGCACCGTTGCTCCCGCCGGAGCTTTCAGGGCTCCTCACTGATCTCCCCGACCGTCTCCGGCGCATGGACGGTGAGACACTTCTCCTGCTCGCGCTGCTCTGGATGCTCTGGCAGGATAAGGCAGACCGGAAGCTGCTGCTCGCGCTCTGTTACATCCTGCTCTGAAAGCCGCCCGCCGCCTTGACAAAACACCCCCGCTCTGCTATAATTTAGTAGTATCATTTCGCAGAAACGAGGTGCGCGCATGAGCAACATCCGTGAACAATACAGAGCCGTCGTGCAGGCAAAGACACCGAGGGCATTTTTCGGCAATATCCCGCGCAGCTTCATCGAGCTGCTGGCGGCGGTGCCGGCGGCTGCGCTGTTCCTGACAGTCCCCTATCAGATTCTTGTCACCTATCTTGCGCCCTACGGCTATGCGGCGGCAACGGTCTTCGCCGGGCGCATCGGCACATTTCTCGGCGGTGCTGCGCTGCTGCTGCTTCTCGGCAAAAAATGCACCGACGGCACGCAGGTCTCTGCGCTCTGCCGCCGCAATCTCCCGCTGCTCTGCTTCTGTGCCGCGATGCTCCTCATGGTCTTTTCGACGTATCTGAACGGCTTTACCTACGCCGCGCTGCACGGCGATCTTTACAGGCACGAGAGCCTCTTCACCTATCTGCTCTATTTCGGCATCTATTACACGACCGCTTCGGTCATCTCTGCCCCGCGGGTCAAGAAGCTGCTGCTCTATACATTTCTGGCGGCCGCCTTCCTGCTGAACAGCGCTGTGGTGATTGAAACCTATGTGCGGCAGACAAAAATGTTTTTTGCCGAGCATACGATCGGCATTTTCCACCAGTACAATCACTACGGCTACTTCCTGACTGTGACCGTCGTGCTCAGCGCCGCGCTGACACTTCTGGAGAAAACCAAGCCGCTGCGTATCTTTGCGTTTCTCAGCTTTCTGCTCGGGAGCGCGTCGCTCGTCCTGAACGGCACCTTCGGCTGCTATCTCGCATGCATCGCGGGGCTCCTCTTCCTGACAGCCGCAGTCTCTCTGTGCCGCAGAAAATTCTCCCCCGGCGCGCTTGTGCTGCTGGGCATCCTCCTGCTTGTCACAGCGGCGCTCACACCGGTCGACCGCACGATCTACGAAAAGCTCTTCCGCTTCCGCAATGACGTCTCGGGAATCACCTCCGGCAGCGCCGGCAATACGGACGAAGCAGGCACCGGGCGCTGGGGGCTCTGGCGCGTCACGCTCGGGGAGATCCGGGAGCATCCGCTCATCGGCTCCGGTATCGAGGGCATCGCCGATATTCTCATCGCAAGCTCAGTCTTCCACACCGACCGCCCGCACAACGAATATTTGCAGTATGCTGCGTTCTTCGGCATCCCGACGCTGATCGCATATCTCTGCGGACTGTTCTTTGTCTTCCGCTCCGCGCTGAAGCACAGAGCGAAGACGGATGCATGTTCGCTCGCGGCGCTCTGTGCTGCCTTTGCCTACCTTGTCTCCGCGTGCTTCGGCAATACAATGTATTACACTGCGCCGTATCTCTTCCTCTTTCTGGGGCTGAGCTTCCGGACAGGCAGCCGAAAGGACGAGACGCTATGAGCATGCAGAACCGATACCCGCAGCTGCGGCATCTCGACTTCCTGCTGGCGGACATGCTTGCACTGCTGCTCTCCTTTTCCGCTGCATTCTGGCTGAAGCTCGGCGGGCTGTGGTTTCTGCCGGATCCCGAATGGTCTGCGGGGATGTGCGTCCGCATCGTGCTGCTCTTTCTCGCCGCCGATGCCCTGATGACCGTGCTGCTGGATCCGTACAGCGGCATTCTGCGGCGGAAATTCTACATGGAGATCTTCGGCGCGCTCCGTCTGACAGCAGCCAATGCGATCGCTGTTGCGCTGATGCTCTATATTTTCAAAATCGGCGAGCAGCTCTCGCGCACGATCTTCGTGCTCACCTTTGTCTTTTATTTCATCCTGTCGCTGCTGCTGAAATACATCCTGAAAAAGCTGATCGTCTCGGGAAAGCTGCGGCTCGGCGGCAACAAAACCGTGCCGCTCTGCATCATCACCGACCGCGCACATGCCGATGCCGTGATCCGGGATGTCACAGCGGGCGACTATTCGCCGTATGAGATCCGGGCAATCCATTTCCCCGGCACAGAGCGTGCCGCAGCGTATCAGAATATCCCGGTGCTCGGCAGAGATTTCGCAGCAGAGATCATCCGGCAGCGGATCTGCGATGTGCTGATCGCCCTGCCGCCCGCCGCGCTCCCGCAGGCAGATTACCGCATGCTCATTGACAACGCCGTCAATGTGCACATCAGTCTGGAAGCGATCCTCGGCATCGAGACAGAGGATCAGTATGTCAGCGATCTCGGCGTCTGCAAGGCGCTGAGCATGACCGCATTTTCCTTCCGGCTTCCGCAGCTCTTCTATCTCGGCGTCAAGCGCCTGCTGGATGTACTCTTCGGGCTGCTGGGACTTGTGCTGCTCCTGCCGGTTTCTGCGGCAGTGAAGATTGCCTATCTGCTGCACAGCGACCGCGCACCGATCTTCTACACACAGATGCGCATCGGACGGAACGGCAAGCCCATCCGCATCTGGAAATACCGCACGATGGTGCCCGGCGCAGAGGCGCGTCTCAGCGAGCTGCTGAAGGATGAACGGTACCGTGCGGAATGGGAGCACAGTCAGAAGCTCCGGCATGATCCGCGCATCACAAGGACGGGGCAGCTGCTCCGCAAAACCTCGGTGGATGAGCTGCCGCAGGTCATCAATCTGCTGCGGGGCGATATGAGCCTTGTCGGACCGCGCCCGCTTGTGGAAGGCGAGCTGGAGGCACACGGCGGCTTGCAGCTTTATCAGCGCGTCCGTCCTGGCATCACAGGCTGGTGGGCATGCAACGGCAGATCGAATATCGGCTACCGCGAGCGGCTGGAGCTGGAGTATTACTATATCAAGCATTTCTCAGTGTATCTCGACGCACTCTGCGTGCTTCGGACGGTGTTTGCCGTGCTGAAAAAGGACGGCGCGGAGTGAGCCGTTCATTTGCAGCGAGCACTTTGATGCACGGTTTTCAGATTATCATAACGAAAGAGCTGTCCGATTCTAACTTGAATCGGACAGCTCTTATCTTTTCAGACAAATATTTTTATACTGTTGTCGATGATAGAGAAATGTTGCCAAATCGTTGCCATGATAACAGTTTGATAACGGCTTTTGGCGTGCTTACGCCCTATTTTTCGGGGTGTTTATTATTCCCACTCCCCAGATTTCACCCGGTACTAAACAAATTTGCTTAGGCAATTTGCGTTGTGGTATCTCAGTTATACATTTTGCTCTGTACTATACTGCCCACTGATGCCGAGTTATCATTTTTTTAGCGCCATGATAACCAAAACCAGCGACTTATAGGAGAATATGTGCCCGGTGGCTTGCTCCTTATTTGGTATTATAGCGCAAATTGAGGCGGTTGTCAAGAGGGGATTATCCAACTTCGTATGGCTGTATTTTTTTCATGAGCATCGTATTTGTCATGTTACACCTGTTTTCAAATCTCATGCAGAAATCCAATGGATTAACATTTTGTAGTATACTCTTTTCAAATATATCCCTTGTGTATATGCCGCCCCCAGAACCGCACCTGCACGGGGTGCAAACCGCGCCTTGCCGGACGTTGAACCGCATCTTGCCGGAGCAAAACCGCACCCGAAGCAGGAGCCTGTCAGAATACACCAGCAGGCTCCCTTCAGGAAACTCAGCCCTGAGCTTGATTAGAGCTCAGGATAATCTATATGATTTTTCTCAAGAATGGCTCTGAGTTCGTCAATGTACGCATACAGGCGCTGGATCTCTATCCAGTTACCGTGACAAAGGCGGTCAGCTTCTTCCAATTCATGTCGAGTAAGCTCATAATCGTACCATTTCAGGCACTTGTGATCCTGACTAAAAGCACAGTAATTCTCCATCACGGCTCTGCTCCTTCCGGGAGTCCATGCCGCCTGCGCATTGAGACTTCTCCGTCGATCATGACCGGATATGCGGTGTTGACGATCCTGTCAATGATCGCATCAGAGATCGGGCTGTCATTGTTCGGATCAGCGTTGATGCGGTCGTACCACCCCTCGGTATGGTATTGCGTACAGAAAATCATAGACCGCTCAATACGCGATTCAATGATCTCCAGCAGATCATAGCTCTCATTCGGCGTCAGGCAGCGGATCAGCCACTCATCAAGGATCAGCAGATCCACCTTCTTGTATGCCTTGATAACCTTTGCAAATTCGCCGTTTGCCTTAGCAACACTCAGCTCGTCCAGAAGCTCCGGCATCCGGATGTAACGCACTGACTTGAACTTGCGGCAGGCAGCGTTGCCAAGCGCACAGGCGATGTAGGTTTTGCCGTTTCCAGAAGCACCCTTCAGGATAATATGCCGCCCCTCGTCAACATACCGGCAGGTCGCAAATCGCAGCATCCTGCCCTTGTCCAGATGCCTGTCCTCAATGTATTCAATGCCCTCCATCGTAGCCGAAGGATTGGAAAAATGCGCATTTCGGATGAAGCGGAGAAGCTTGTTATTCTGCCGACGGTTCCACTCGCAATCGACCAGCAGCGACAATCTGTCCTCGAATCCAAGCTGACCATAGCTGCTTGCATCCTCGGCCTGGCGCTCCAGCTCATCCGCAAACGCGCTCATTTTCATGGCACGGAGGCGCTCTAACGTGTTATTCAACATTACCGCCACCTCCCTTTTTCCAGTAGGCTGCGCCGCGGGTAATGCCGTACTTGCTGCCGGATTCCGTTTCTTCGGAACTCTTTTCCGGCTCGCGACTGTTCTTCAAAAGCGTTGCAATTGTGCGGATAGACGGCGATGAGGTAAAGGCCAGCATTCGCTCACAGGCAGATTCCAGCTTCTTTTTGCCGTACCGCTTTCCGAGCTTCGTCAGGCTGACACAAGCCTTGTAGCCCTGTTCAGCAGCAGCACCGGAGGACAGGAAGTATCTCACGATCTCCTCAGTAGATTTTCCAATGGTTTTCGCCCATGTCCTGAACTCGTCAGCATTGCAATGCAGGTATTCCCGATGTCTGTCTGGCATATGCTCCGGCTTCACAATTGGCTGGACACTGTACTTTTCGAGCCGTTTGTGAGAGGTCATGCGGCTGCCCTTGAAATACACCTCAACTAGATCGCGTGTCAATCTGATCTGTACTTGTTCGCCGATCAGGTCAAACGGCACAGAGTACTTGTTCATCCCGTCCGAGATCAGATAGTCATTGCCAACTACCTGCTGCTTCCATACAGATGGCTCATACGGCTGCTTTGGAAGCGGCAGCATGAATTCCTTCTCCTCTGCAAGATACGCCTCTCTGCGGCAGCCAGGACGCTTCTGAAATGGCTTGGTGTTGATGTATTCCAGACGTTCTGCGACGGCTTCCTGCACCTCCGCAATGGAGAAAAACTTACGTTCACGAAGTGCTGCGCTGATCCATGTCGTGGAGAATCCGACCGACTTTTCTACAAGCCCTTTGTCCTGTGGCTTGCGTACACGCGCCGGAACGATTGCCGTGCCGTAGTATTCTGCAAGTTCCTGGTAACTATGATTCAACTGTGTTTCATAGCGGGTATTGGCGGTTACACCGGTTTTGAGGTTATCCGGTACCAGAATCCGCGTCACACCGCCGAAATATGCGTAAGCATGAACGTGGCACATCAGCCAGTTCTCGATCTTCATGTCTGCGCAGGCTTCCACATAGAGGTAGCTGCTGCACGGCAATGCTGCCACGAACAGATACGCCTTGTACTCCTCGCCGGTCACGGAGTCATAATACGGGATCGTACCACCCGCCCAATCGACCTGCATGGTGTCACCAGGCTTGTGGGTGACGCGCATTGTTGCTTTCGTGACACGCGCCCAACGGCGGTATTTGTCGCCGAACTGCGTGCTCATGTACGGCGTTTCGCCGTTGGCGTAGGCTGCTTCGCAATACTCCTGCCAGAGCAGTGTGAGCGTAACGCCCTTCTGGGATAACTGCTGATGAATGTACTCGTAGTTGATGACAGCATAGGGCGTGGGGCTGCTTTCGTGTCTACCGTAGAGCAGCTCGTCAAGCGCCTCGTTGGTCACATCGTCATCAAGCGGCCAGGTGATGTGCAGTTCCTGAGCGCGGTCGAGTACTGACCTGACCGTCTGATGTGAGCAGTGAACGCTCGCTTCGATGCTTCTCTGGCTATGCCCCTGGGAATGCATCTCCAAGATTTTCCGATAGTTCGTCATATCCGAACCTCCTGTATTTCAAGTCACACATTGTTGTGTGCTATGATTAGTATACAGGATTCGGATAGGTGCGGTCAACGTCCGGCAGCGTGCGGTTCAATGCCCGGCAGAGTGCGGTCGAACCCCCGTGCAGGTGCGGTTCTGGGGGCGGCATATACATTTCCGGTCGATCAATACTGACTTGGGTGCTCTGTCTCATCCTTGGGCAATTCCCAAACCCTTTTCACACATATTATTCACCGCGAAAAACACCGCGCAGATTCAAACAAGTCATGTACGGTGTTGCTTTTTTATTGTACTGTCATCCAGCAAAGCAAATAATTACTTAGGCGGTTCGCTAAAGAAATCCTGTTTCTCTATTCATTCGCATTTTATAATTTGAACTTTAAAGGAGTGGATGAATAGTATTGGTTTTCAACATCATGACCTGTTACACAATATTCTTGGTATAGATTTAAGACTATTTTTTCTATATCAGATCGCGGTGGCCTTTGTTGTATTGCTTCATCGATCCGAATTTTATCAACGAATTGCAGAAGGTCCGAATCAGCTTGAATAGTGTAGCCATAGACATTTCCGCTGCGAGAAGTGGTAATACAATCTGCTAATAATCGATAAACATATTCATCTAGGAATGTATTCTGAATATATTGTTTGCATACTTCCCGATCATCAATAGTGTTCTTTTCGCCACAGAAAAAGCGTAATATGCCGTAAATATTTTTATAGCGATAATAAGCAGAATCGTATAAATGAACCTTCTCTTCTATTATTTTGTTGCACATATTAGCGTAAATGGTTCTTAAATCATCAATCCATTTATTATCTGAGGTTGAATGTTTATTATCCACCTCCATCCAATAGATTAGATCGCTAATCAGCAAAACCCATTGATATTTATTGCCTAATTTTCTATAAAAATCACTTACTTCCTCGGCTTTCATTTGTTTTATTAATATTGCAATTATGATGAGAGCACGCTGGTGGGCACTTAGCATCATAAACTCTAAACCATTGTCAATTGAGTCAAGTTGCCACCAGATAGCTTTTGTCAATGCATATTTCCTAGAATCAAGAATCTCATCGGTATAGAGTTGCAATGTTTCAAACCATTCCCTTTGCCAATTAGTATCGATTTCATTGATATACTTTTTTAAGATGGTTCTTGCTTTTTTCTTTTCAGAGTTGTTAATGCTTGCAATCATATTTTCAACGGACTCGCAGATAATCGAAAACTCATTACTACCATATGAAAAATACAAATCGAAAAATTTGGCGCTATAAATAGGGTATTTACTGTTAAAGCTGTCGCTATCATACGAATATTGTGGCATTAACTCCTCATGTCTGATATATCGCGAAGCGTATGGGAATAATAAACTTAGTATTGGTAAATAGCGTGAATATTTATCAGACAATTGATCATAATATGCCTTACCTTTTTTATTAAACTGTTCCCTGTTATAATAATTAATCCTTATTTTTTCCTCTGATAAAATTGTATCTCTCGAGATGAAATATTCTTGGTTTGTTCTAATCTGTTCGTACAATTCAGGGACAATAAATCTTATAGCCTCAAGCGAAAATAGTGTCGCTGTATCAAGTCGTTTACAACTTGGAAGCACATTGGAATAAACAGAATTCACCAATCTTTTAAAATTACGAATGTTTTCGTTTCCGTCACTACATAACACATTGCACACTTCAGTATATATTCTGTTACTCATAAAATCAATGCCATAACGCTGCAAGATGTTTTGAGTACAAATTTGATACACTGCTGCGAGATGCTCTTTAGGAGCCGATGGAATCTGTATTTCTTGCTGAACTATTTTTTCTATATATTTAGGGTGAATTTTTGCAGTGTTATTTATCAGTTCTTTTACCCGATTCGAATCATAGGATAATATGTAAAGAATATTTGGGAGATCAAATATAGTCCCTATCAATTTAAACAGGAAAAGGATATTATCTGCTTCAGCTCGATCGATATTGTCAATAATGAAGACTATGGGCTTATTGAGAGAGTTTAAATACATGGTCAATTCTGCTTTGATGGTTGTTATTTGATCAGATGAGCTATTAGGAGAGGTCAATTCTTTAAAAAGGGAACCGATTTCTTTCGATTTTGTTATGGTATTGCCAATGTCGCCAAAAGTCTGTTTTAAACAAGATGCTATTCTTTTACTTTTTAAAACACTGTATTTAATGCCAGTTTTCTGTAATATTTTATCATACATTGATAATAACAATGCGTCGCGTGTTCCAAAAATCCAGGGATCAAAATCATCAATTACAACAGCTTCTCTATTATTCTCGTTAATCAACCGCTTTACATTATTTATAATTGTTGTCTTTCCGCTTCCCCATTCGCCACAAAGCGCTATGACAAACGAGCGTTCCGAACGGAAATTAATGATGGTAGAATATAGCTGATTAATCGTTGTACTACGATCCAAAAGATCATAATCTACATCTTTCTCGGATAATAATATGGGCTCATCATTTAAGACCGTAAAATTATTGTTCAATATGTCTTTAAGATCATATAAGTGTTCATTTAAATTCTGCTTGCATTTACACCTATGTACTCTAAAAACAATCATACATAATGCAACAATCATTATGATTAAAGTGCCTTTAGATTTGAAGGCGGAGTTAGGTACTATAATAGAGTATATTATTCTTAATATTAATGAAGATGTAAACAAGCAAATAATAGCAGCATCAATGTGTGTTACTGTTTTCAATGTGAACGCTTGAAAATATGAGTGTTCAAGCATCCATAGAACGGCAAGCATTACAACACTTACGAATACAATCTGTATTAGCTGTTCAGGCGCTTTTTCAAAGAGTAGAGAAGGAATATTAAGAATATCTATCACTAATACTCCCATTATGATGAGAATCGAAACCGATGCAATTCTAAACAATGGCATCACACTATTTAGCTGATAGAAATACTCAAGTTTTCGTTCCTTGGTGTCATTTTGATTGCTCGCCATTAAAGCACCTTCTTTACTTTGGTAATTCCTTATAAATTAACGGAAGCGGTAAGTCTGTATTATACCGTTCTAAGTACATCAACGCTATCTCAAAAGCATGCCTGTCATGGTAATTTGCATCTAACATTTTCAAGATGCTTGTTCCATACTTTACATCTATTTCAGGTGTAAGATTCAGTATGAATCCAAATGGATATACGGCAAGATCCGCTACACAACCACTTTTTATAGATTCCTCGGCTTTATAGAGCACAACAGTCGGTCCACACATCAACTGTCCAGTTTCAGGCGGTGTAAGATACATCCTCAAATCAAACAATTCTTTGTTAACGGAATTACTTTCTTTATTCAGTATAAGCTTATCAAATCCTAATCTCTGGTTTTCTTCATATGGTAACAGACTGCAAAACATTGCTATAACTTGCTTTACAAATCGAAGAATGGGACACTCCTTAAAAGTGAATGTTACAACATCACCATGTTTAAGTGGATCATTATTATGCAGATATTTCACTACATCCATGGCAATATCACGATAGGTTTGCGCATACCATGAACCGGTAGTATTATTACAGTGCTCACATAAAGAATACTTACCCATCCCTTGCTGCAAATTGATGAATTTTGCTGGCTCACCATTGATTTTGTTCAATGCCTCATACCCATTATATATTTTGGCGCGTTGCCAGTTAAACGCTTTTTGAGGAGGTATGTGTTCAAAGGTCAGTTCTCCATAGTTACCACAGATATGACATATACCAAATTGAACATCGCTCATTTATTTCCCCTCCGTCAGCTCCTGATACATCTTCATGAGCGTAGCCACGCACTCGCTCTCGGAGTTGAGCTTACCCCAGAAGCCGTATGCCTCCATGACTGCTTTGTCATTCATCTGATGCGCAGTCACGAGGTCGCCGTACAGATACATCTTCTCTCCGTACATATCAGCGAAACTGCTGTCAGAATACTTTGCGCGGACATCAAGGATATGCTGTGCCGTTTTTTCGATTTTTGCCCGCTGTTCCGGCGTCGGATTGCACCACGGGAAGTTGTTATACACAATGTCCTTTGAATAGCGGTAGTCACTCTTAATTCTTCCGCATACTGTTCGGATCCATGCCATGTGAACATTTGAAGTCAAAACGCCAAAATGGAAAAGAGTTGCATTAGGTATAATTAGATTTGCATCTCCTGAAAAAACATTTGGAGATTCAAAGCCAATGGGAATGTATTTTCTATTCTCAGAGGAGTGACGAGGAACAATAATGAATGATCCTTTCGGCATGTTTTCTACATGAAACCGTGTCGGTGTTTCTGCAAGTTTTCGTGTCCCCGCGCTTTTGCTAGCTAGTCTAAATTGTCTTACAGCTTCTACTCGTTTTAAGCACTCCGGCATACTGAGCAACTCTTTTGGAGAACAATCACCTAACCAGAGACAATATCGCGGTTTATTATTGATGAACTCTGTTGCACCAAGCCAAATATGAAATAATTGTTCTGACGCCGGCTCTTTTTTTATAAACTCAAGCATTTCTTCATATGAAAATAAATAATTCTGATCATCAATCGGTTTGTTGCCGATGCCGATTTCGGGCACAGCACAAAGTGGCTTTGACCGGCTGTCTAAAACAATATCATCTGCTTCAACCAGATAACCATTGATATTGCGGACTTGCTTCATGGCTCCATTGTCGTATAATCTGCGCGGTGCAGAATTCGGCGCTTTGCTGAATCCGACAATCACACAATGCACATGGGCTTTCAGACTTGCTTCGCTGTCCCACACAAAGGTGCGGTGGGCAAAGTCAATATGTACGCCCTGCCGGAACAGGTACTTCCAGAGAATTGCAACCTGTTCTCCCTGAGTAATGGAATTGGTCGATACCAGTGCTGCTCTGACGGAATTGACAGTCATCAGTTCCGCCGCCTTTTGATACCAGCAAGAAACATAGTCCAGATTACCATTGTTTTTCACACCATCGAAGATAGTAAGCACATCGTCTTTTTGCTCATCATTCATGAGTCTATCCCCGACAAACGGCGGATTTCCGGCAATATAGGATAATCTATCTCTCGGTACAACGCTTGCCCAATCCATTCTCAGCGCGTTGCCCTCGACAATATTCGCATAAGATTTCAGCGGCAAGAAATCAAGGTTAATATTCATCAAGCGCTCAGTTTCCTGCATCATCTGGCTTTCCGCAATCCAAAGGGCGGTTTTGGCGACTGTCACAGCGAAATCATTGATCTCGATGCCGTAAAACTGCCCGATCGACACCATGATCGGATTCAGCGTTTCTGCGCCGAGCATCATCTGACCGCCGACCTGTCCGGAGGAATCCGCAACAATCTGAGCGATGACCTCGTTCTCCAGCTTTCGCAGCGAGAGATAGGTCTCCGTCAGGAAGTTGCCGCTGCCGCAAGCCGGATCCAGGAAGCACAGCGAGGCAAGCTTCTCCTGAAATGCAGGGAGCCGCTTTCTGCGCGTATACACATCTTTCAGCGCGATAATGCTCTCGTATTCCTGCCGCAAATCGTCAAGGAACAGCGGATCAATAACCTTGTGGATGTTCTCAATCGAGGTATAGTGCATACCGCCGCTGCGGCGCGTTTCGGGGTTCAAGGTCGATTCAAAGACCGCACCGAAAATCGTCGGGGAGATGCCCGACCAGTCAAAGTCCTCACTTGCCTTGCGCAGAATCAGATCCATGATCTCATCCGTCAGCCGCGGGATCTCGATATGTTCATCTGCAAACAGTCCGCCGTTGACATACGGAAATGCTGCGAGGTCTTCTTCCATGTACGGATCACGGTCTTCCGTTTTGGTGTCCAGAACCTGAAACAGCTCGATCAGAGCCTTTCGCGCAGATTTCGCGTCAAACTGCTTCATGTAGTCATGGAACATCATGTGTTTGCCGAAGATATTGGCATCCTCTGCATACAGACAGAAAACCAGGCGAACGCACAGCTTGTTCAGGCTTTGCAGCGTCGCCGGCGCTGTCGGATCAGCATACTGTTTCAGCAGCGCATCATACAGCGCGCCAACGATCTCGCCGGCTTTCAGGGAAATCTCCATTTCCTGTTTCATCAGCTCGCTGCCGGAATCGACAAGGAACTGCATCCGGTAATACTCTTTCGGAAAGTCTTTCAGGAAAATGATCTCTGGTTCGCCGTTCGGCTTTTCCATGTCATAGATATTAAATTCAGCAAAGTTGCAGGTGATAATCCAGCGCGGACGCTGCGAATACGGCAGCTCAGCAGCATAGCGTTTAGCCTGCTGAAAAGGAGAGAGCATCTGCCCGTCAGACTGCTTGATCGCCTTGCGCAGGTCTTTGCCGAGCGACTTCTGCTCGATCATAACATGGGTGGACGGGATATAACCGTCGATGAAGCTGGTATGGTCGAGCTGCACCTGATCCTCAAAGCTGATGAATCCTTTGATATCCTGCACGCCGAAAACGCTGACCAGCAAATCCATCCAGAACTGCTGGCTCTGCCCCTTTTCGTATCCCTGATCCTTCCAGCGTGCCGCAAATTCCGCAGCTGCCTTCTTCTGTTCGTTTGGTGTCATGGCCTTCTCCTTCAATATTTGTGATATGGATATACATATACAGAATATAGTATACCATAATTTAGTAATAATGTCAATCTGAAATGACCGTTTCTCTATTATCCAGCATTTTCTGTCTGATAAAGAAAAAGAGCAGCACCATTACAGCACTGCTCCTTCGCCGTATAATTCGCAAATTTCATGAAAAGAGGGTTTCACGGGTGCACGAGGCGATAAAACGATTTTTTTCGGGTGCATTCGTGCACATGACACAAAGCACACTCTAGGCACTAAATTTCTCGTATCTGCACCGATTTCCATAGTAATGAGGGCTATGGTACACAAAGGCTGCGTGCACATGCACTTTTATGCACCTAAAAATGCTCGTGTGCACGGTCGGGTGCATTCGGGGTGAAAACGGTTTCAAAATACGGAAATTTGCTTCAAAATACGGAAAAATTTTTCAATGCAAAAGCAAAGAAAAACGTCCTAAATGCTTGAATTTCACGCATTTAGGACGCTTTGCGAAAAGTGAGAAATGAGGGGTTCGAACCCTCGACCCTCTCCTTAAAAGGGAGATGCTCTGCCAACTGAGCTAATTTCTCATAGAGCAGATATATTATACCATATTTCAGCAGAAAAGTCAAGCAAAAAATCATCTGCCGGAGAAACGGGTCACCCCGTCTCTCCGCAGCGATTTTCTGTTTCATTACACACCGAACTTCGTGGTGAGAACCGGCACGCCGACGCCCATAGTGGAAGCGACGGTGACAGAGCGCAGGTAAGTACCCTTTGCTGCTGCCGGCTTTGCCTTCACGACTGCCTCAAGCAGGGTGTTGAAGTTCTCCTCGAGCTTGTCAGCGCCGAAGGAAACCTTGCCGATCGGGCAGTGAATGATGTTGGACTTGTCGAGACGGTACTCGATCTTACCGGCCTTTGCCTCCTGAACTGCCTTTGCGACATCAGGCGAAACAGTGCCGGCCTTCGGGTTCGGCATCAGGCCACGCGGACCGAGAACCTTACCGAGTCTACCGACAACGCCCATCATGTCAGGCGATGCGATGACAACGTCGAACTCCATCCAGTTTTCCTTCTGGATCTTCTCGACCATATCCAGACCGCCGACATAGTCTGCGCCGGCTGCCTTTGCTGCCTCATACTTGTCCTCCTTGCAGAAGACGAGAATGCGGATGGTCTTACCGGTACCGTTCGGCAGAACAACTGCGCCGCGGACCTGCTGATCTGCGTGACGGGAGTCAACGCCGAGGCGGATGTGTGCCTCAACGGTCTCGTCAAACTTTGCCTTTGCGAGCGTGCAAACGGTGCTGAGTGCCTCGTTCGGCTCGTACAGCTTGCTGGCGTCGAGCGCCTTTGCGCTGTCGACATATTTCTTTCCGTGTTTCATTTATGCAAAACTCCTTATCATCAATCTGTGGTGTGCCGGCGTCAGATCAGCCGGCTGGCGGAAGAATCCTCCCACTGGCAGACATCAGTCTGCGACGACAACGCCCATCGAACGGGCAGTACCTGCGATCATGCTCATTGCAGCCTCGATGGAAGCAGCATTCAGGTCAGGCATCTTCTTCTCGGCGATCGCGCGGATCTGATCCTTGGTGATGGTTGCAACCTTGTTCTTATTCGGAACGCCGGAAGCCTTGTCAATGCCGCATGCCTTCTTGATCAGAACAGCCGCAGGCGGGGTCTTTGTGATAAAGTCGAACGAACGGTCTGCATAGACGGTGATAACGACCGGGATGATCATACCCGCCTCGTTCTTCGTGCGCTCATTGAACTCCTTGCAGAAGCCCATGATGTTGACGCCGTGCTGACCGAGTGCCGGACCGACAGGCGGAGCAGGAGTTGCCTTGCCTGCGGGAATCTGCAGCTTAATAAAGCCAACTACTTTCTGTGCCATTTTGCATTTACCTCCAAATTATGTGGTGTATGGCGGGATACCCTGCCCGTTGCAGAATATCTCTCCCACGACAGCCTGCCGCTTTCAGCATGCCGTCTCTTCTTTTGCGCGGACGGGATCACTCGTCTCTTGTGACCTCTGTCAGCTTGAGCTTGGTCGGGGTCTCCTGACCGAACATGGAGACGAGCACCTCGCAGGTACCCTCCTCGATGTCGATGCTCTGAACCACGCCGGTAAAGCCGTCCATCGCTGTGCCGACGACGCGAACCGAATCGCCGACGCTCAGATTGATCTCAACTGTTGTGCCGAGATCGACGCCCATGGCAGCGACCTCGCTGTCCGTGAGCGGTTGCGGATGCGTAGGATCTGCGCCGAGGAAGCCTGTGACGCCGCGGATCGAGCGGATCAGATAGGCAACCTCATTGGTGTGTACCATATGCACGAGCACATATCCCGGATAGATCTTTCTGGCATATTCCTTGGTCTTTCCGTCTGTGACCTCCTGCACCTGCTCGGTCGGGATCTGCACCTCAAGGATCTTATCGGTGAGCTGCTGATTCTCCGCCTTCGTGAGAATGCTCTGCGCGACCTTGTTTTCGTAGCCGGAGTAGGTATGGATCACATACCACTCTGCCTTCGGGGTGCTTTCTTCACTCATAAGTTACCTCCAGCCTTTCAGAAAAATTGTCTGCGGAGAGCCGCACCGGGTTCCGTAACATTCACATGCCGCATCTTCAAGATTTGCCGCTGATCGCGAACTGGAAGAGCCAGAGGAAGCCCTCATCCAGCAAGAACGTAAAAACGGCGAATCCGATCATGGCAGCGAACACGACGATGCTGTTGTTTGTAACAGTCTTCCTGTCGGGCCAGACCACCTTCTTCAGTTCCTGCTTGAGGTCCTTGAACCACTTTGCGATCTTGCCCTGCTTCTTGGACGAATCCTTCTTGCTGCTCTTTTCAGCAGCGAGTTCCTTGTCCTTCGCCATGCCTGATTCCTTTCTGCCCGTCAGCGTTCATTCACATGCACGCCGCGGACGGGTTTGTTCGGAAGCAAATTACTTCGTTTCCTTATGCAGCGTATGCTTGTTGCAGAATCTGCAGTGCTTCATCATTTCGATTCTGTCCGGGTCGTTCTTCTTGTTCTTCTTAGAAACATAGTTTCTGCGCTTGCATTCTGTGCAAGCAAGTGTGATCTTGACACGCATGTCGGCACCTCCTGTATTCAAATTTCCGCCGCGCATTCCTGCGGGCAAGCGCGTGTCTGCGCTGCGCGCTGTACGGCGGGAGACCTGCCTCCCTCTGTTCTGCGGATGTCAGGCGATGCGCCGGAAGAAGGGTGCAACCGGTCAAGCACATACCGCCGCGCCGAAATTTCCGGGCACAACAAAAACGCCTCCGCAAAGAGGTACATATATTGTACCACAAAAAATCCGCTTTGTCAAGCCCTGACAAGCGGATTTTTGAATGAAATACCGTCTTTCTGCGTCTTACAGCCCGAGCTTTGCCGCAAGCGTCTCCATCGGCATCGCACCGATCGCACGCTTTGTGACCTTCCCGCCCTCAAAGAGCAGGAACGCCGGGATGCTGTCGATGCTGTACTGCATCGCGAGCTCGCCGAGCTCGTCCACATTCACCTTCGCGACGGTCACAGCCGGATATGCCTTGTCGAGCGCCTCCAGCACCGGTGCCATCATCATGCACGGGCCGCACCACGATGCCCAGAAATCGACGAGCACCTTGCCCTCTGCGTCCAGCACCTCAGCAGCGAACTCTGCCGCATCTTCAATATGCAAAACAGCCATAGTGATCCTCCTTATTTTTCCTTATAGTACAGTCGGCAGTGACAGTAGCCCTCGAATTCCGGATCGGCGATCTGGTCGCGGAACTCCTGGCACATACATCGGTTTTCTTCTGTGCGCTGGAGGCGGCAGGGGCAGAAGCCCTCCTTCTTGAGCAGCCCGGCACGGATCCGCGCCACAGTCTCAGCGTCTTCATTGAAACGGATTTTCATTTCGGGGTCACGTTCCCTTCTTCGGATAGGTTTTCCCAGAGCATCCCTCTGTATACCTATTGTAGCATATTGCGTGAAAAAAGTCAATTCTTTTGCAGGAATTCTGCTGCAAATTCAGTTAAATCATAAATATTTCATTTCATGCTTGACAAGCCGCAGAAAATGTGCTATAATAATGAAGTTCTCAGAGATGAGATTTGCGCCGGTAGCTCAGTTGGATAGAGTAACTGGCTACGAACCAGTAGGTCGGGGGTTCGAATCCCTTCCGGCGCATCGCTGAACCCCACTCAGTTGAGTGGGGTTTTTGTGTATCTATCGTAAAAAAAGGAGGACCCCGCAAATGAGCAAGCTCGAAAAACTGATTGACAGCTTCCAGTTAAAGCTCGACAAATTCATGATCGGCTGTGACGCCATCGAAGAGGAGGGCCGCTGGAACAAGGATCTGCACGGCGAAATGGAGCATTTCTATGTGAATGATCTTGTGAGCATCATCATTCGCCTGATTGCAGCAGACGGCGTAATCTCCGAGAAGGAAGCTGACTACCTCAACGATGCGTTCGGCTTCGATTACACACCCGAGGAGCTCACAGAGGTCTATCGCAGCTGTGAGGATGAGATCGGCCTTTCATTCGACGAAGATTTTGAGAACGGCATCAGCTACATGCGCGAGCTGAACGACCGTCTCGCCGATTCCTACAAGGAGCTTCTGGCGCTCATCTGCGAGATCATCGTCGAGAGCGACGGCGTTGTTTCCGAGGAAGAAGCCGAGGAAATCAACCGTCTGAAGGCACTCTGCGAATAATCCCGGCATAAAATCAAAACCGGCACCAGCTCATCAGGCTGCTGCCGGTTTTTGTATGTTGAAAATCTTACGCAGCGCACTGCGGACTCTGTTGAAACATGTTGAAACGGCGCAGAATCGGCGTGCCTGCGCGGTGAAAACACTTGTTTCTGTTGAAAAGTCTGTTGAAACGGTGCAAAACATGAGAAAATTGCCTTTATTCCCCACGGATAAACGCCGCCGGATCGCGGCATGCTATCCATGCCCGCAGAAAGCTCCGCGGGCACAGAGATAGGAAAGGAATGGCAATTCGCATGAAAAAGCAACTGCTTTCTGCGTCCCTTGCGGCGGCGCTCTGCTGCTTCGGCTTTGTCGGCTGCGGCATGCGCGACACCTCGGAGCGCGGCGCGGAGACCACCTCCACCCGGCGTGCTACGACTGCTTCCACGACAGCGGAAACAACAGTGCCGAGCACAACCGTAACGACGGCGCTCTCCACCGATGCGCATATGACGGCCGACACGACCGGCAGCGGTCTGCTCGACCGCGCCGAGAGCATGCTGGATGACGCTGAAGACATTGTCACGAGCGTCCTGACAGAAGCAACCCGTGAGATCCACAACCGCCGCTGATTCTCCGGCGCAGAATCAAGAAACGCCAAGCACATCTCTGCGCTTGGCGTTTTCTCTTGCAATTAGTCTGCTGTGTACGGAATCAGTGCAACGTATCTTGCGCGCTTGATTGCCGTTGTCAGCTTGCGCTGATGATAAGCGCAGGTGCCGGTGACGCGGCGCGGAAGAATCTTCGAGCGCTCAGTCATGCACTTCTTCAGACGGTTGATGTCCTTGTAGTCGATGTCCTGGATCTTATCGACACAGAACATGCAAACCTTTCTGCGCGGTCTCTTGCCGCCGCGCTGCGGTCTCTCATGATCCATAGGCATGGGTTAGTCCCTCCTCTGCAAAATAATGGGCTCTCAGAACGGCACTTCGCCGTCGCTGAGAATTTCTTCAAATTCGCCGATGTCGCCGATATTCAGGTTGTCCTGCTGGGGTGCAGCGGGACGCGGAGCCTGCGGTGCCGCGGGCTGCCCGTAGCCGCCCTGCTGTGCATAACCGCCCTGCTGCTGGTAGCCGCCCTGAGAGCCGTAGCCCCCCTGCTGCTGCCCGTAGCCGCCCTGCTGCTGGTAACCGCCGCCGTAGCCGCCGTCACCGTAGCCGCCGCCCTGCGACGCGCCCTTGGATTCGCCGAAGGTGACATTATCTGCCTGCACATCCATGCCGTAATGCTTGACACCGTTGTTGTCGGTGTAATCATTATTGCGAAGGCTGCCCTCGACAATGATCATCTTGCCCTTGGTGAAATAGCGCGAAACGAACTCAGCAGTCTGCCGCCAGCAAATCACGCGGATGAAATCCGCCTGCTTTTCCTGATCCTTGCGGACGGGGCGGTCAACTGCAACCGTAATCGTACACACCGGAACGCCGGAGGTCGTCTGCCGCAGCTCAGGATCACGGGTCAGACGTCCCATAATGATAACCTTGTTCAGCATAAACCGAACCTCCTTTGAACTGATTGATTACTCCTTGACAGTAATCATGGAACGGAGCACGCCGTCGGTAATGTTGAGGATACGGTCGAGCTCTGCCGGGAACTCCGGCTTTGCGTCGAACGTGACGACAACATAATAGCCGTCGGTCTCGTAGTTGATCGGGTATGCGAGCTTGCGCTTGCCCCACTCATCAACCTCGCCGAGCGTTCCGTTCGCCTCGATCAGCTCCTTGAACTTTGCCCACGTTGCCTGAGCAGCCTCCTCACCCTTTGTCAGGCTGAGAACGACCATCAGTTCGTAGCTTGCAGAAAGCTTTGCCATGTTGATACACCTCCTTCTGGATAAAGCCCGTCCGTTCGGTAAATTTCGGGCGGACAAGGATCGCGGCAGTCTGTGCCGCGGGTACGCATACAGTCGTACTCTACTATTTTAGCAGATTCTCCCCGATTTGTCAAGGGGTATTTTGAAATAATCTGCGAGTGCGGCAAAGCGCCCGCGATCCGGCTTGCGGATCACAGGCGCTGAACTGCATATAAATAGTATTCCGTCACTCTGCGGCAGGCGCAGTCAGACCGAGGAAGGCTGCCGGATCGACATAGCTGTCGTTCCGCAGCACCTCAAAATGCAGATGCGCACCCTCTGCGCGCTCCGCCTCGTTCGTGTCGCCGATTGTGCCGAGCACAGTGCCGCGTTCCAGCACCTGCCCCGCGATGACATCCAGATTCTCGTTGAGACCGCAGCAGCGCGTGACCGTGCCGTCCTCATGCAGCAGCGTCACGCAGACGCCGTAGCGTGCATCGCGGCGGATCTCCGTAACGGTGCCGTCGAGCACCGCACAGACCTCCGTGCCGACGGGCGCCGCGAAATCGACGCCGTTGTGGGTCGCCCAGATGCCCGTAGTCTTCGATTTGACAAGCTCGCCTGCGCTGTACGGCGCTGCAATCTCTCCGCTGACCGGCATGAGCGGTGTTTCCGCGGGCGCGGTCGTGACGGCAGGCAGCGCAGTCGTGACCGCTTCTGTCCCGGCAGTCGTGTGACGGAGCAGCGCGGCGGCTTCCTCCGCATCCTCAGTCGTGCGGGCGGTGGTGCGGGTGGTCTGACGGGTCGTCACGGCAGTTGTGCCGGTCGGACGGGTCGCCGAATGCTCGGGCAGCGACTCCGCGATGCTCAGCTCCGGCGGCTGTACGGTGTTTCCGAGCGGCTTCCTGCCCGCAGCGGTGAAGGCATACCAGCAGCCCGCACCGACCATCGCAACGCTGAGCGACAGCGCAGCATAGAAGCCCTTGCCGGTTCTTCCGGCGTGTTTGACATTGTTCATAGCGATCGCCTTTCTGATTCAGAAATCTGTATTCCGCAAGCCGTATCGGATACGGCTTTCACGGGATAGTTTGTCCGGCGATCGGGCAAATATACAAGATTCAGCGCAATTCACGCAGCAGCATCACCGCGCCGCGCCTGTATTGACTTTTCGGAAGCGAGGTGGTATAATTGCAGAGGAACAATCCTGCTTCAGATTTTCACTTTTCATCATTCATCGGAGGTTTCTATGGAAAATCATAAAGCGCGGAACGGCAAAATTGATTTTTTCCGGTTTGTCTTTTCGGTGATCGTGGTCATCTTCCACATCAACAAGGATTTCTGGGATTTCGGGCGCGTCTATCTGGACGGCAGGCTGAGTCTCGCCGGATACGGCGGCTGCGGCGTGGAATACTTTTTCATCGTCTCGGGCTTTTTGTTTGCGCTGTCTCTCAGCAAGCGGACAGAAACCGATGACCTTGCCCGCGATGATTTCGCATTTGTCTGGAAAAAGGCAAAGGCGATCCTGCCCTATCATTTCATTGCATGTGCAATCGCAATCCTGTTCATCCTGATCCGGCTCATCGGCGGCGACAAGGGCTTTGACGTTCTGCTCGACAAGCTGCCCTCCCTGTTCCTGATGCAGGCGTTTCAGCTGAGCGGCAACAATGATGCGCTGCTCGGGCAGGAATGGTATATCAGCACCATGCTGCTCGTCATGTTCCTGCTCTATCCGTTTGCCGTAAAGTTCAAAAAGACCTTCACGGGAATCGCGGCACCGGCGATCGGGCTGTTCCTGCTCGGCAGAAATGCGGTGCAGAACGGTCTGCTGATCGGCACCGATCACAACATGCGCGGCTTGCAGGATATCTGCCTCGGCATCTTCTGCTTCTATGTTTACACAAAGCTGAAGGATCTGAACCCGGGACGGCGCGGCAGACTGCTCATCACAGTGATCGAAGCGTTCTGCTATCTCGTCTCGACCGTCTACTGCTTCACCGCGGCAGACGCAAAATATCAGATCTACATCGCGGTGCTGTTCTGCATCGGCGTGACGCTCTCGTTCAGTGAGCTCGGCGTCATCAGCAGCGGAAAGCTGAGCACGCTTTTCAACAACCGCTTTGTCTATCTGCTCGGCAAATGGAGCCTGCCGATCTATCTGATCCAGAATGCGGTCAGAAGCGGCATGCTGTTTATCAAGGAGAAGAAGCTCGTGAAGGTCTCCGACAGCGTGTTTGCCGCCGCAGATCTGGTGCTGATTCTCATTGCCGGCATCGTGCTGTATTACATCGTGGAATTCTTCCGCAAGCGCATCGCAGCGAAAAAAGCAGCCGGGCAAGCAGCGGCATAACGCCGCCCGCATCCGCAGAATACCGTAAAACAAAAACAGCGGGAGCCGACGCAAAGCCGGTTCCCGCTGCTGTTTTTTTACAGTGCGCCGCTTCTTTCGAGATGCGCAAGCAGTCCCTCGCAGCCCGCCCATATATCGCGGAATGCCGCATCGAACCGCCGCGTATACCACGGGTCGGAGACCTCGCCGCCCGCTTCTGTGAAGTCCATGAGCAGCGAGAGCTTGCCCGCCGGGTCGCCGCCGAGCATCCGCTGCATATTGCGCAGATTCGCACGGTCCATCCCGATCAGGTAATCATACGCCGCATAATCTGCGCGGGTGAGCTGCACCGCCTGCCGCTTTTCGCAGGGGATGCCGTGTCTTTCGAGCTCCTCCTCTGCCGGCGGATAGACAGGATTGCCGCGCCCGCCCCAGATCTCCTCTGTGCTCGTTGCGGCGGAGGCGATCACGAATTGCTCCGCGATGCCGCGCCGCCGCACCATTTCTTTCAGGATCATTTCCGCCATCGGGGAGCGGCAGATATTGCCGTGGCACACGAACATCACACGAATCATGCTATTTTTCCCTCCTGAAATGCCGTATTTTGCCGAGTTATGCGGACTTTTGCGAGGTTCATTTTTCTGACACCCATTTTGACAGAATAGGGCGAAATCGGCAAAACTCCGCATAAATACGCATATTTCAATCGTCGTTAGTAGTAAAATCGTAGTAGAAATCGAGGTGTTTTACTACTAAGGATTTTGCGGAGTGTCCGCACTTATCGCAAGTAGTAATAGAGTGATTACTACCGTTTTACTACTAAGGCGTATGTGTATTACTACTATGTCGAATTCGGTTTCACTACTATTATATCATATCCGCGGCATTTGTTCAAGATGGAATCCGGAAAATGAGACTAAAATGTGCATGGGACAAGCAAAATGTGCATGACTCATGTGCATAACGGCACAGCGATGTGCATGATGCTTGTGCAAATCAATGCTCAAAGTGTGCATAGTGTGCATTATCTATTGACGCACACTAAGCTTTATGCTATACTGAATACAACAGGAGAGACAGCAGGGAGCTGTTACGAACTGTGATGTACCAGAGGAGGTATGATTATGAATGATGTCATGAAGGGTATGCTGATTGTCCTGGTGATCCTCTATGTGATCTCCCCCGTGGATTTTGCCCCTGGACCGGTAGATGATTTCATCGTGATCCTGCTGGGGATTGCAGGCCAGAAGAAGCTCGAAAGCAACCAGTAAACGGCATGGGGCGGATGCCGTCAGAAGGTATCCGCCCCATACTATGAAGGAGGTAGATCCTATGGCTGATAACAAAGAATTTAGAAACGAATTTCTGAAAGATGGTAAGAATGTTATCGTCAGCAAAAAAATGAAAGAAATTCGTTTGAGTCGAGGTATGACACAGGTGGATGTGGCAAAGGAACTTCATATCGACCGATCTGTTTATGCCAAGTATGAATCAGGTAAGCTGACCCCTACACAAGAAAGAAGCCAGGAATTTGCTGCTATCTTTGGAGTCGAT
>JAEEGK010004024.1_pt1 | contig 36263 bp, 24 predicted proteins | sample 8958771 | NCBI WGS metagenome assembly JAEEGK01 (sample SAMN16246547, study PRJNA631951) | gut metagenome | biome: gut microbiome; feature: rumen; material: SC-attached | host: Bos | place: Iran: Karaj | collected 2018-10 | reverse complement strand
AAGGTTAAATCTATAGAAAAAATAAAGCTAAATAATAATAATTTAAAGAGGCATTATTTCGGTGGAAGAGTAATAATAAGGATTATGACAAATAAAGAACGAAATTTTAAAGTAAAAAAGATTGTTTTAATAGATAGTGCTGGAATTAAAGCTAAAATAAGTAGAAAAAATAAGATAAAACAAAAATGGTTTAAGTTTTGCAAAAAAGTAGTTAGTAACAAGCTTTCTCAAAAAATATTTCCAAATGCACTAGAAAAATTAAAAAATAAATCGGGCTCTTTAGACTATAGGATGGCAAGCCCTCTCATGAAACAGGTTTTAGTTAAAACAGTAAATGAAGATTTAACAGATATGCTACCGAATATTGATGTACCTACTTTACTGATTTGGGGAGAAAGAGATACAGCGACTCCTTTAAGCGACGCCAAAATTATGGAGGAAAAGATACCTGATGCAGGGCTAGTTGTATTAAAAAATGCTGGGCATTACTCCTTTTTAGAGGATTATTTTACATTTTGCGCAGTTATAGATTCATTCCTAGGAGGCAAGTAAATGGTTATTATAAAAAGCTTACTTTTTTCTATGTTTTTTATAAATCTAAATCTTACGATGTTTTTCTATTTACATATGTATCAATTAAACTCTTATCAGGCGTTATCTCATTTTAATTGGATAAAGAGTAAATGGAAGAAAGATATTCTTTTAAGAAATATATGGCTTGTTTTCCCTATAATCTTAAGTTTTATTAATAACTTTGTAGTTTTAGCCGTAGGAACGGGAATAAGCTATATAATTATGTTTATTGTTAATAGAAAAAGAAAATATAAAAAGCCACTAGTATATACTAATAGACTCACTAGACTTTTAGGCACTATGGGAGTTATAAACTTAATCGTAACATTCCTTGCTATGATGTATTTAACCTTATGGCAGATATGTATTGTTCTTGCAATTTGGACGTTTTTATTACCGTTTTTAGTGATGCTTGCAAATATAATAAATTCACCTATTGAAAAGCATGTAAATAATAAGTTTATAAAAGAGGCAAAAAATATATTAAAGCAAATGCCCAATCTTACTATAATTGGAATTACAGGTAGCTATGGAAAAACCAGTACAAAGTACTTCTTAAATAGACTTCTTTCGTTAAAGTATAACGTAGTGATGACGCCAGGCAATTTTAATACTACTTTGGGCGTGGTTCGTACTATTCGAGAAAACCTTAATGCTACCCATGAAATATTTTTGTGCGAAATGGGTGCAAGGCATGTTGGAGATATAAAAGAAATTTGTGATTTAGTTCATCCTAAATATGGTATAATATCTTCGATAGGACCGCAGCATTTAGAAACGTTTTTCAATATTGAAAATGTTATTAATACTAAGTTTGAGTTAGCAGATTCTATTCCTGAAGATGGAAAAGTATTTTTAAACTATGGAAATGAGTATATAAAGAATAAAGAATGCAATAAAAATGTGGTAAGTTATGGGGTAGAGGTTAATGGCGTTTCGTATAAGGCTGAGAATGTTGAAGTTAACTCAAAAGGATCTAGTTTTACGGTGGTAAGTAGTAAAGGGGAAAAACAGGAATTTAAGACTAAACTCATTGGACGACATAATGTTGAAAATATCACAGGAGCTATTGCGGTTGCGGTAGAGCTTGGCGTGCCGATGGAGGAGCTAGTCTATGCGGTTAAACGATTAGAAGCAGTACCTCATCGTTTAGAGCTTGTAAGAGGAAGTAATAGTACTATAATTGATGATGCATATAACTCAAACCCAGTAGGAGCGAAAATTGCGTTAGATACATTAAATTGTTTTGATGGAGCTAAAATTATAATAACTCCTGGTATGGTTGAGCTAGGTGCAAAGCAAGATGAGTTAAATAAAGAATTTGGGAAAAATATAGCAAAAGTTTGCGATTATATTGTACTTGTTGGAAAAGAGCAAGCAAAACCGATTTATGAAGGAATAAATGATGAAAAATTTAATAAAGATAGATTGTTTATAGCTAATTCTTTTAGAGAAGGTATGGATTGGATAAATAAGATAAATTGCGAAAAGGAAAAGTTTATCTTAATAGAGAATGATTTACCAGACAATTATTAGAATATATTTTTTAGGAGGGATTATTATGAAAATCAAAGTTGGCGTATTGTTTGGAGGTAGAAGCGTAGAACATGAAATCTCAATAATTAGTGCAGTTCAAGCTATGGCGGCGTTTGATAAAGAAAAATATGATGTTGTGCCTATCTATATTTCCAAGGACGATAAGTTTTATACTGGGGAAATCCTAAAAAATATAGAGGAGTATAGGGATATCCCTAATATTATAAAGAAGAGCCAAAGAGTAATATTGCAAAATGACGAGGGTAAAGTAAAATTATATTTGCATCCTATGAAATTATTTAAAAAAGAAGTAGATTATATTGATGTGGCCTTCCCTGTAGTACATGGAACTAATGTTGAAGATGGTTGTCTTGCAGGATTTTTACATATGTTAGATATTCCATATTGCGAATGCGATGTATTATCTTCAGCAGTTGGCATGGATAAATTTGCGCAAAAAGCTATATTAAAAGAATATGGCATACCTGTTTTACCAGCTAAATGCTTTGATATGAAGAAATATAATAAAAATCAAAAGACTATTTTAGAAGACATTGAAAAAGACATTGAATATCCTATGATTGTTAAACCAATTAATTTAGGCTCGAGCGTTGGAATTAGGAAAGTTAAGAATAGAGAAGAATTAGAAGATGCAATAGACTATGGCTTTGAATTTTCACTTAGAGTTTTGGTAGAACATGCAGTAGAACCTCTTCGTGAAATAAATTGTTCAGTTTTGGGAGATTATGAGTATGCAAAGCCTTCGGAGTGTGAAGAGCCAATAAATGCAGATGAAATACTTAGTTATCAAGACAAGTATTTATCTGGTGGAAAGTCGGGCAAGGATGGAAAAACAGGTTCAAAGGGTATGAGTAGTACAAAGAGAAAACTACCGGCAGACATTCCTCAAGATACAAAAGAGAAAATTCAAGAATATGCAGTTGATGCGTTTAAGGCATTGGGTTGCAATGGCGTCGTAAGAATTGACTTTTTGTTAAATGATGAAACTAAAGAAATTTGGTTTAATGAAATTAATACTACACCTGGTTCACTTTCATTTTATCTTTGGGAGGCGACTGGGGTTAGTTTCGCAGATTTATTAGATGAGGTCGTAAATCTTGCGTTAAAGAGAAAGAGAGAAGAAGATACAGTTACTTATTCCTTTGATACTAATGTTTTAGCAGGTATAAAACTTGGTGGCAGTAAAGGTAAGGTTTAAAAAATTGCCACTACATTTTAAATGTAGTGGCAATTTTTTTTAAAATGTGTTAGAATATAACCGGTGGTTTTATGAAAGACATAATTTGCTTAGCAATTGAGAGTAGTTGCGATGAAACTGCTGCCGCCGTCGTAAAAAACGGACGCGAAGTTTTATCTAATATAATTTTCTCTCAAATTGATATACATAAAAAATACGGCGGAGTGGTCCCAGAGATTGCATCTCGCCAACATACAGAATGTATAAATATTGTTATAGAAGAAGCATTAAAAGAAGCTAATGTTACGTTTGATGATATAGATATAATAGGTGCAACATATGGACCTGGTTTAATTGGAGCATTACTTGTAGGACTTTCAGCAGCTAAGGGATTGGCGTATGCATTAAAAAAGCCACTTGTACCAGTAAACCATATAAAAGGTCATATCTTTGCTAATTTTATTCAAAACAAAGACTTGGAGCCACCCTTTATTTGTATGGTTGTCTCAGGTGGCCATACTCATTTAGTAAATGTGAAAAGCTATAGCAAATTTGAAATATTGGGGAAAACAATGGATGACGCTATAGGTGAGGCTTTTGATAAAGTAGCAAGAACTGTTGGATTAGGATATCCTGGTGGCCCTCTTGTAGATAAAGCTGCTAAAGACGGAGTAGACAATTGTAATTTTCCTCGTCCTGTTTTTGATAATTTTAATTTTAGTTTTAGTGGAATAAAAACTGCAGTTATAAATTATACAAATAAAAATAAAGAGTTTAAGGTAGAAGACGTTTGTAGAAGTTTTGAAGAGGCTGCAACTGATGTTATAATAACGAATGTTAGACGTGCAGTGGAAAAATATAATGTGGATAAAATTGCTTTAGCTGGTGGAGTTGCGGCTAATAGTATGTTAAGAGAGAAAATGCAAAAATTAGCAAGTGAAGAAAATATAAAATTTTACTGTCCTGATCCTATAATTTGTACAGACAATGCGGCTATGATTGGAGCAGTAGCATATTATGATTATTTAGATGGGAAAGTGGCTGAGTTAGGAATAAATGCGACCGCAAATTTAAGTTTATAATTAAGGTATGGTGATTGTCTATATGGCAAAGTGGGATTTAGAGAAAAATGAAAGGAAATTAAATAGGCAAATGAAGAAGAATAAGAAAGCTAAGGAAAAACGCAAAACAGGTTGTTCCGTAATATCTACTTTCTTGCTTTTTGGTATGTTTGCAGGCCTTGGTGTTGCTATAGCACTTATGATAAAAATTACTACAGATATGCCAACTATTGATTTAGATGATTATACGATAAAAAATATATCTACTATATTTTATGATACCAATGGAAATGAGATAGATACAGCACATGGTGGTGAGAATAGGACATTATCTTCACTTACAGATATCCCGCCGTATTTGGTTAATGCATTTATATCAATAGAAGATGAAAGATTTTTGGAACACAATGGAATAGATTTTAAAAGAACCGCAGGTGCGATTTTTAACTGGGTAAAAACTGGTGGAAATGGTACGTATGGTGGTAGTACAATAACTCAACAATTAGTAAAAAATATGACAGAAGATAAAGCTTCTAAAGGTATGGAAGGTGTATATAGGAAGTTGCGTGAGTGGAGTAGAGCTGTTCTTTTAGAGAGAGAACTTACAAAGGATCAAATAATGGAACTATATCTTAATACGATATGTTTTGGCAATGCAACCTATGGCATTAAAGAGGCAGCAAATTTATATTTTTCAAAGTTGCCTAAAGAACTTACTTTGGCAGAATGTGCTTTGCTTGCCGGAATTACAAACAGACCTTCTTATTACGATCCTTTTACTAATTTAGAGAATGCAAAAACTAGACAAAAGGTAATTTTAAAGAAAATGCTTGAATTAGGAAAAATATCTGATTCTGAATATAAGGCAGCATTAGACGAAGAAATAGTTATAAATAAGGGTGGCAAGACTCAAAATTCTGGACATTCATATTTTGTAGACGCGGTTATAGAGGATGTAATTGCAGACTTAAAAGAAAAGAAGAAAATGACTGACGCTGCGGCATCTAACGCAATATATGGCGGCGGACTCAAGATTTACACTACTATGGACTCGAAAATTCAAAATGCAATTAATGAAATTTATATAACAAAAGAGGATGAAACTTTTTCTGTATTTAAAAATTTGGAAAAACAGCCAGAATCTGCGATGTTAATTTTAGATTATAAAACAGGTCATATTGTAGGAATGGCTGGAGGAAGAGGCCAAAAGACAGGTAAACGTGAGTTTAATAGAGCAACTCAAGCCAAAAGGCAGCCGGGTTCTACTATAAAACCTTTAGCAGTTTATGGACCCGCAATAGAAGCTGGAAAAGTTACAGCATCTACTATTATTTCAGATTCACCTCTTACAGTTAAAATACCTGGAAGTAAGGATTGGTCGCCTTCAAACTGGTATAATTCTTATTATGGAGATGTAACGGTAAGATATGCAATAGAACAGTCTATGAATGTACCTGCAGTTCGTGTTCTTCAGATGATAGGATTACAAACAGCATATAATGCGTTAATTGAAGAGGGAATTACAACCCTTAATAAGAGTACGGATTTAAACTATGCGCCTTTATCATTAGGTGGTCTAACAAATGGAGTTACAGTAAAAGAGTGGACTGCTGCATATGGTATGATTGCAAATGGTGGAACATATATAAAACCTATAACATATACAAAGGTTGAAGATTCTAATGGTACAATAATTCTTCAGAACAAAAAAGAAGAAAGACGAGTATTTAGCACCAGTACAGCATATATACTTACAAATATTATGGTAGGTGTTGTAAATAATGGAACAGCCCGTTCTGCAAGACTTGCTAATAGTGTAGCTGCAGGAAAGACAGGGTCTACTTCCGACACAAAAGATAAGTGGTTTGTAGGTTACACACCATACTATGTTGCTGGTGTTTGGGTAGGTTACGATGACCCAGCTAGAATTTCAGTTGGTGGAGAGTTACCTAAACAAATATTTAAAAAAGTTATGGATATAATTCATAGAGATTTACCAAGTAGAAATTTCTCAGTACCAGGGCAAGTTAAACAGTATGGAATATGTTCTGTTTCAGGGGAACTTGCAACTGATTATTGTGGCGAAAGTGCTAGAAACGAGTGGTTTGAAGTAGGAAAGGAACCAAAAATATATTGCACCGTACATAGTAATCCAAATTGGGATGGATATTATCCGGAGGGAATATAGATGAAACACGAGATAGGTGAAATTATAAAATTAAAAAAGCCACATCCTTGCGGGTCTACTGAATGGGAAGTCTTAAGAGTTGGAGTTGATTATAGGATTAAATGCACTGGCTGTGGACATATACTTCTTATACCGAGAATTAAGTTAGAAAAAATGATAAAAATAAAAAATGGGGACTAAAGTCCTCATTTTTTATTTTAAATTTTTGGAGATTTAATTAATCACATCCACATCCGTTGTTACATCCACAGCCTCCGAATCCGTTATTGTTGCCACAGCAACAAATTAGAACTATAAGGATAAGTATAATCCAAGTACAATTATTACCATTTCCACAACAGTTTCCCATTAACTGTCACCTCCTATGTTTTTCAATATCTGAACCACATGAGTTTTGGTATGTAGCACAGATAATATATAGTATGATTTTGAGGGAAGAGGTGTTACAATAAACAAACTTTAATTTTGATATTTATGAAAATAAGATATAACGTAGTCAAAAATAAAAAAAAATAAAGTAGTTTATGTTTTTTATTAATTAAATAAAAAAAAGTGCCGAAAATAAAAAAGTAGAAGTGTTTTTTAGGAGGAAGATTATGAAAAAGAAAGTATTGGTTATTTTTTCGATTTTTTTAATATTTACGATAGGAGCAATGAATTTTTCTGCAAATGCTAGAATACAATCTCCTGTGACACTAGGAGATACTAATACGCTTATACAAATAGCGCGTCCAACACCGTTAGTTTCGGCAATAGGTGCAGGATCTGGAGGAGCGGCTGCCGCAGCGGCTGCCGCAGGTGCAGGATCTGGAGGAGCACAAATGACACCGGTTTTCCCAACACAAGTAACAGTTAATGACCAAGAGTATAACAAAGAGGATTATGATGTTAATACTTGGATAAGAATTTTAAAAGCTTCGCAACAGGCGACGCCAGTAGTGACACCAGTAATATCAGTAGCACCAACAAATTTGCCACCAGCAATAACGGCAAATCCAAGTACACCGCCAATAACACCAACTGGCCCTCGAGTTATCCCAGCTTTTACGAGAACACCAACAGTAACGCCAGTAATAACTCCATCATGGTATCCAACACCAGTAGTAACTCCATCATGGTATCCAACAGTGACACCAACCAGAACACCGACCCCAATACCAACATGTGCACATAGTGGCGGTACAGCAACTTGTAAAGCTTTAGCAATATGCACGAAGTGTGGAAAAACATATGGTTCACTTGCTAATCATAAATATACGGATACTTGTTCAAAAGTGCACTGTAAAAGACCTATATGTTGTTGGTGTGGCGTGCATCAAACAAGTTGTGGAGGAGATCATATAATCGCTAGTACATGGTCAAGTGATGGAACATATCACTGGAAAGGATGTACTGTTTCGGGTTGTACTCTACAAAATAGCAAAGCAGCTCATTCTGGAGGAACTGCCACATGTACAAAAGGTAAAGTATGTACTACATGTCAAAGAGAATATACTTCTGCATTAGGACATACAGGAGGATCTGCTACATGTAAAGCGAAAGCAGTATGCACAAGATGTAATAAATCATATGGCTCACTTGCAGCTCATAGTTATACAAGTACTTGTTCAAAAGTACATTGTAAAGAGCCTATATGTTGTTGGTGCGGGTTGCACAAAGATGGAACTTGTGGTGGAGGACACAATACAAGTGGGTACTGTAATCATTGCTCTACAACATATTGTACATTGTGTATGAGTACTCATAATTGTACTCATAATTCAAGTGGAAAATGTACAACAGATGTACACTGCGCGGGTGTAACTTGGTGTACAAATTGTGAAAGAATAGGGACATTTACACATGTACATAAAACGTGTAGTAATTTTAGTAGTTCCTTTACAACATGTTCAAAAGCACATTGTACGGCAAAGATATGCCCTAAATGTAACAAACATCAAACAACATGTGGAGGAGATCATGTTTGTACTTGGCAGGGAGCAAAAGCAAAAACAAGTGCAACAGAAAAACATGAAAAGAAATGTACAGTATCTGGTTGTAATTATGTAGAAACATCACATAATCCTAATTGGGGCATGGCAAATACTAGTCATACAGCAACTTGTACGACATGTAATTATTATACATATACTCATACGCCAAGCTGGCAAAAGGTTAATGCCACTTCTCATAAGTGTGTAGGAAATGATAATAAATGTACCGCAACGCATACACCAACATGGGGAGAATATTATAAAATAAGTGAACAGGAACACACAAGAAAATGTACTTTTGGAAATTGTCAAGTAGTAGATGAATCTCATGAATTTGAAGGAGGTACATGGACTTGGAATGATGCAAATACACATATAAAGACATGTCAACATACTGGTTGTGGATTAACTACAACACAGTCTCATTCATTTAAGACAGGAAATGCTGGATATGATAAGAAAACACCAGATGCAACAAATTATACCGAATTATATAAGCATTGGTTAGTATGTAAAACGTGTGACACAACTGTTCCAGCTGCTTTAAAACCACACGGGAATGTAGATGAGGCGCATACCGATGACGGAACAGGAAAATGTTCAAAATGCGGTCAAAGATTATGGAAAATGGTAACAGACAGTGGAGTAGATATAACAGATTATGTTTTAGGAATAAACACTGGCAAATTACCATCTAAAAATAAAGAAAAGATAAAGATAATAGAAGTAAAGACTGGTACAGTACAATATGTTCAAAATATATTAGATGAAAATTCAAACAGAATTAGTGCAGTAAGTAATGAATTTACATTAACGAAAAACGGAACATATAAGTTTACTACTTGTAGAGGTGGTTTGGCAACATTTAGTATAAATCATATAAGTAATGGAGTAGTAATAGAGAGATTAATAAATCCAGTAACATCTACTGATGAGACAGTAACGATTACATTAAGGTCTGCTGAATCAGAAAAAGACTTTGATAAAAAAATATATATATTAGAAGGAAGTACTATGTCAGATTCGGCATTACAAGCTAATGGTACTAATCCTGCAATTTTTTCTAAGGTTATAAGCGAGAATGGAACGTATACTTTCATAGCAAGAGATACAGCTGGAAATACAGAGATAATAAAAATAGTAATAGATAATATAATAAAGGGACGAGCAACAGTAGCGATATCTAATGATGTATTTATAAATGGATATGCATTTGCTGAAATCTTAATAAATCCTAATGAGTCTTGGACAATAAATAAAAATAATATTACTAGTATAATTAATGCACGTGTATATAAAACAGGAAGTTTAACCCCGAAAACATTAAACAGTTCTAATATACGATTAGTAAAAGTAATGGATATGCAAAGAAGAGATATAACTTCTTCAGGACCGACATATGCTGCTGGTGAATATTATCTACAAATAGCGATTGGCGGAAATGTATTTAGTGAAAAGGCTACTTATATAATAGATTTAGAGAACATAAAGTTTGGTGGAAAGACATTAAATGGTCAAAATAGAGTAATAGTAGAAGTTCAAGATTTGAAAGATTTAACTTAATCTTTATGGGAGGCGTACAATGAGAAGGATTGTAAGAAACATTTTTTACGGAATGATATTTATCTTAGCTATATTGATAAATTCATCATTTTCAAATGCAACTACTGCTAATAATCCAGTAATTGTTTCCGGCTTAACCCCAGTAAAGTATACGGGTAGTACGTATACCGCGACAAATCAGACAGATACAAGTTGGTATGATTATGAACGTGGAATTTGGGCTAATGCAAGGACAACAAATGGAGATTTATATGTCTGGATACCGAGGTTTACCTACAAGGTAGCTATAGACAAAAAAAGTGTTAGCATAAAATGGAGTAATGGAAAGATAGATGATACAAGTGATGGTTATATCGTACATCCGGCATTCTACTTTGATGAGTATTTTGGAGGAGACGATTATAACCAAAGTAATGGAACTAGGAGCGATATAACTGGATTTTGGATGAAAAAAGAAGTATCAGCGACTAGTGTAAGTGATATATCTACTTCTTTCGATGAATCATTAAAATTAAAAGAACCAGATAAATACAACTTGCCTCAGTCTGGAACTTATACACATATTGCTAAAGCTAGTGAATGGGGAGCAATGGTGTATCTTGCTTCAGCAAAAGGAAGTTATAATAGTACAACTAGGTATACAACATCAAATTATACGGGTGTGAAGCTAGATGCAAAGCAAGAATATGTTATGGGAATAAAAGGAAACCCTAGTTCTAGTGCTGGAATATTAAAATCGGTTAATAGAAAATATAGAGATAAGTTAAATTCGGCATTAAGTAGTTATCATGGAATGGCGTTAGACGAATTGGATAATAGTGGGTCTATATCAAAGAATAATTATCTGGTAAGAGGTGGAAGTCTAGGCTTATTGGGGTATACTGGAACTAATAGCAAGTCAGATAGCAATAAAGGTTATAGAACAACTATATCTATCTTAACAGATGAACTTACAGATGCGGTTTCATTTTTTGATACGGAAGCAACCGTTATGGAGGGAGATTACCTTATTTTAGGTGTAGATTTTTATGTAAAAGATGGAATAACATGGCATTTCCCTGGAGATAGTGATGATTTGTTTGATAATTTGTCTAATATCGATAACAAAAAATCTGTGGATATAAAATGTGTTTATGAGGGAGATATTTCATGTAGTACCAGCGATTTAAATGCAAAAGCCATAAAATTAATAAAGCCAGACTTAAGTGAGGTGCCTGCTAGTAGTATTAATGCGACTACTAGTTATCCAAGTGGTAAATATACACTAGTTGTAAGAGTTGGTGGCAAAGTATTAAAAGATGATGAAGAAGTAGGAGTATTTGTTGCAACAGACGATATGCAGGCGAAGATTGTTGTAAATGAATTAAACTTGTTAGATTCTTCAAGTAAACCATTTAAAGTTGGAAGTATAGTTACTAATAAGGTAACTTTAAATATTGTAAATGAAGCTGGAACTACGTCTATTTCAAAAGTAGTTATGACAAAAGCGCCAGATAAAAGTGAATATTCTTTGAATGAAGAATTAGATTTGAGTGGTGGAGAAATAGTAGTATATTTGGGAAGATTCGCTACATCTGATCCTATGTCTACATCTTTATTAAGAGCAGAAGATGGGGTGACCAGTGTAGCAAGAACAAACTATTGGGTACAAGATTTATATTATAATGATGTAAAAGTAGAACAAGAAGATAAATATATAATTAATGTAAGTAATGTTGCACAGTTAAATGTTATAGGAAAAGTAAGTGGGATAAGTAATACCAACCATCAATTATTAAGTGGCCCAGGAAGATACACAAGGGGCGATAGTGATGAAACGAAAGTATTACTTACATCTGAATTTTTAGATGGCTATATATTCTCGACTTGGCAAAGTGATTCTAGTAAAGTAAAAGCAAGTGATATTCGTGAGTATAATACGACATTTGTTGTTCCTAGTAAAACGGGAAGCCTAGATAAGGATGAGGTCACATTAACAGCAGTATATATTGCACCTGAATCTTTAACAATTCAGACCCCTAAAAAGGAGTTTATAGTAGGAGAGGACTTTGAATTAGGGAATGATGCAGTATTAAATGCAACATATAAAAATAGTAAGGGCAATACAGTAAATAGACAAATAAGTATGGCAACACCTGGTGTAGAAGTTAGTGTAACTAATAAAACAACAGGCCAAAAATGTGATTTTTCTAATTTACAATTAGGAGATTATACAGTAGCTATACAGTATGCAACAAAAAGCCTAACCTATGATATAGAAGTTGTTAATTTAAAATATAAATTAACTCTTAATGTAAATCATATAGGGTATGGAGAAGTAAGCGGAGTAGTTAAAAATACTAAGAACATTGATATTAAGAACTTAACTACAGAAAATGAAAATGGATATATTTCAGAAAATGTGTCTTTTGGAAATACTGTAAATTTAACAGCTACTCCTAAACCAAATTATATATTTTCTAGGTGGATTGTAGAAGGGGAAGAAAATTTAATTCCAGAAGCAAGTATATCCAATCCAGCAGTTTCATTTGTTATGCCAGAAAAAGATATTGTAGTAACAGGTGAATTTGAAAGAGTATATACAGTTACCTTTAAGGTAAAACAAGGGCAAGAAACATTTGGAACAATAAACGGGACGTTAACACAAACTATAGTAGAAGGAAAGGCAACTGCTCCAGTTGAAGCTGTTCCAAATGAAGGATATGTTTTTGTAAATTGGATAGATCAAAATGGAGAGGTAGTTTCTACGTTACCAGAGTTTACGACTCCGTATGTATTGCAAGATGAAGAATATACTGCAGTATTTGCAAAATCCTGGATAGTAACATTCTATAACGAGGGAGAAGTATTTAAAGTTATAGAAGTAGAAAACGGTGAAAGTGCATATATAGAAGAAGTTCCAATGAAAGAAGACCATATATTTGTAGGATGGGATAAGGATTTAAGCTCTATAAAACAAGACACAGAAACACATGCGGTATTTGTAGGAAGAATACAAATAATTGAGAATGAAACTCCTGCTCCTAATATGGTAGAGGCCCAAATAGTAGGAAATATGATAACAGACGGGACATTACAATATGTAATATCTTCATCTCCAACAAATCCAGATACACCTTATACATTGGATAAAATAGGTGAGTTGGCAATTGGAGATTGGGAAGCAGATACAGGTATTTTTAGAAGTGCAAGTCTAGAAGAGGGAAAAGACGCAAATGCTTTAATAAAAATAGTATCTAGGAATGAAAAGGAAGTTATAAAGTTCAATTATTTTGTGTCTAACGGAGATAAATCACAATTTGGTGTAACAATAAATGGTGCTAAGGTTATAAGCCCTAGTGATGATATAACTTTTGGAGAATGGAACGAATTTGAAAGAGAAGTAGAAGTAAAAGATGGCAAGGTAGAAATTGGTCTAAGTTATAGCCATGGAGAAAATCATTCAGTTAATGATTATGCGGCTATAAAGGATTTAGTTGTATCGCCAAAGTGGACAACTATACCAAACGATTATAATTTATCGGTAATGGCTAAAACACCAGTGAGCTATATACATGTAAAGGGTACAGGTAGTGATAATAATGTCCTATATAGAAAAGTAAGCGGAGCATTTAATGCAGATATTAAGTACGTTGTAAGATATGATGCAAATGGCGGGAAGAATGCACCTGCAAATCAAGAAAAAACACCAGGAGTAGATCTAGTGCTAAGTAATCAAAGACCTGTTAGAGATAATTATGTCTTTATGGGTTGGAATACAGATGTGGATGGATTAGGTGCAAGTTATACGATAAGTGGAACGTATTCAGAAGATGAAGATGTTATTTTATATGCACAATGGGAAAAAGCCGCAATTAACTTTACTTGGGATACTACAGATGATTTAGGAAAAGAACTTACACTTAATGTAACAGAACCTACAGTAGTGGACTGGGGAGATGGAACGACATCTGCTGTAGCAATTTCGGGTGAAGAAGATACAGAATTATCTCATACTTACCAATATGCTGGTACATATAATGTAAAAATATTAGAAAATGTTGTTACATACTTAGGTTGTAGTTCTCAGCAGATTAATGGCTTGGATGTAAGCCACGCAACTAACTTAACTTGGTTAGAGTGTCAGGAAAATAATATAAGTAATTTAAATGTTGAGCAGAATATAAATCTTGAGTATTTAGTATGTCATAAAAATTTATTAAGTAATTTGGATTTGCGTAACAATATAAAATTAGTTATGTTAGATTGTAGTTTTAACAGCTTGAGTACGTTAAATGTAGAGAATAACGTAAATTTGATATATTTGGAAATGTTTAGTAATTGGATATATAGTATTAATTTAGCTAATAATACGGAATTAGAATTCTTGGATTGCGGAAGTAATATGTTAGACTATTTAGATGTAAGTAAAAATACTAAATTAAAAACACTCTGGTGTGATGCAAATACAATATCTGGTTTAGATGTAAGTGCTTGCTTAGGATTGCAGGATCTAGCTTGTACTCAAGAAACACTTAGAGTGTTGGCATTAGATTCAAGGCAGAATATAACAACACTAAATAAACATGATAATACAAAAATAGTAACTATAACTCAAGCAGAAAATGGAAAGATATCATATAACAGTGGTTATAAGTTTAATATAACTCCAAAGTTAGGTTATGGAGTATCAACATTAACAGCAGGAGGAGTATCGCAAACGCCAACAACATTGTATGACTTTGAAACGTTATCTAACAATACTACACTTACAGCGACATTTGTGCAATTCGCTGATGTAGCTGTTGGAAGCTATATAGACTATCAAGGCGGAGATTATAATGGCAAATGGGTAGTATTAAGAAATGAAACCGGAAAAAATGTAGAGATAATAAGTAAGGAAAACGTAGCAGATTTAACTTTAAGTGGTGCAGACGGATATGCAAATGCAGTAAAATTACTAAATGATAAATCAAAACAGTATATAAATCCTATTTACGCAGTGAGCGGAAGAAGTGTAGGTGCAACGAGTAAGAGTATAGAGCAAATAGATAGGAATATTTATCCAGTAGCTTTTTATAGGGAAATAGTAAAACGGATATTACCATATCATGATGATTATGGCGCAGCAGATAGGAACCTTATAATGAATAATGCAGCTTTACAACAGACTGTAGGGGACGTATGGCTTGCATCACGTTATTTAGATCCTAGTGATGAAACTAATTATAGCTTTAATGTAAGATGTGTTGGGCCAAATGGCACTATAGTTAATAGAGCGTCTACTCAGGAGCTATTTCTCCCAAAAGCAGATGGAACGTCTGAATCGTATACATTTTCCAAGGGCGTACGTCCAATAATAACTTTAAGACAAGACATTAGAATAACTGGTGGCGCTGGTACAGAACTTGAACCATATACAATAGGGTTTTAAAACAAAATATTGAAAAAATCGCTCTTTTTTGATAATATAATTGTCAGAAAAGAGTGATTTTTTATGCAAAAAATACAATTAGATATATCTTGGGAAATAGATGAAGATAATGAGATCGAAAAGAAAATACTAGAAACAGTAAAGGCTAGCTTAGAGGTAGAAGACGTAAAGTGCAATATAAACCTAAGTTTAGTCGTAACAGACAATAAAAATATTCAAGAGATAAATAAAGCACAACGAAATATAGATAATCCTACTGATGTGTTGTCTTTCCCAGGCTATGAAAAAGAAGAATGGATTGAGCTAAAAAATAAAGAAGATGAATTAATATATATAGGAGATATTGTAGTTTCTAAAGAGAAAATAATAGAACAAGCTAAAGAATACAATACTGGATTTGAAAGAGAGTTTTGTTACTTAATTGCTCACGGAATGCTCCATCTTATGGGTTATGATCATATGCAAGATGAGGATAAAAAAGTAATGCGTGAAAAAGAAGAAGAAATTATGAAAAAATTAAATTTAGGGAGAAATTAATGTTAAGAAAAGGGCAAAAAGAGTTAGTTGAAACGTATAGAAAAGGGTATTGTGGAGTGCCGGCGATCCCTGGTGGGGGAAAGACCTATGCACTTACTCAGTGGGCTGTAGAAGTTTTGGTTTCTGGGGCTAATTTGCCTGGGAAAATTTTAATTGTTACGTATATGAATTCGGCAGCAAATAACTTCAAGCAGAGAATAGGCTTAGAACTTGAAAATAGAGGTATTACTTCTAGAGATTATTTCGTTTCTACAATTCATAGCCTGTGCTTACAAATTATTAAAGAAAAGCCTGATTTAGTTGGGATAAATTCGGAAGTAAATGTAATTGAGACGTTTCAAAAAGATGCTATTATAAAAGATGTGGTTGAAGCATGGAAAAGGGATGAAGACCATAAACAACTATATATGTACTATCTAGATGATATTAGTTTAAAGAAAAATGGTTATGATAAAATCTCTAAAAAATGGGACGATAGTTTTTCTAAGCTTATGGGAACTGCTATTTCTAATTTTAAGACTAATGAGATTTCTCCTAAAGAGGCGATAAAAAGAGTTAAAAAATTGCCTGATGTTTCTCTTTTAAAAGTTGCAGCAAGTATTTACTTAGAATATGATAAACGCTTAAAAAGACGTGGATTTATAGATTTTGAGGATATGCTATCAAAATCTAAATACATACTTACTCATGATAGTGCTATCTTAAAAAAATATAAGAAAAAATATACGTTTGTTTGTGAAGATGAAGCTCAAGACTCTAATAAATTACAAACAGAAATTTTAAGCCTTATTGCTGGGAAAGACGGGAATTTCTTAAGAGTAGGGGATAGCAACCAAGCTATAACTGCGACTTTCGCGAATAGCGATATGAGGCTTTTTAAGGATTTTTGTAGTGGCAAAAATGTTAAGATCTTTAATATTACGCAATCTAGTAGAAGCAGCAAACAGGTAATAGATACTGCGAATAGATTCGTAAAGTATGTAAGAGAAAGTCATCCAACCGAAGAATGCCGAGAAAGTTTACTCCCTCAATATATAGAGATGGTAGGAGAAGATGATGCTTTCCCCAATCCCATAGTTGATGGAGATGCTATATTTTATGCAAAGTTTACTAGCAAATCGAATGAAAATGAAGCAATAGTAGATAAATGTGAGAAACTTTTAGAAGAATATCCAGAGAAAACAACAGCAGTATTACTTCCAAGTGCATATAAAGTTGGCGAAGTTATAAAATTGCTTGATGCTAGGAAAATACCATATGAGTATTTAGATAATTCTTCTCCTGAAAGGAATTTGACTTTATTAAAGCTAGGCAGAATTATTGATTTTATTTCGGCACCTGAAAATAATGAGAAATTAATAGAAGTTGTAAAAATATTTATAGATGAAGAAACGCCTTTTAGGGAAGAACTACTTGAACATTTAAAATATATAAACACGGAAGAGTTTTTTTACCCTATATCTGGTCGAGTAGATGAAAGTGGAATATCTAATGATATTAAAGAAAGCATAAGTTACAAAATATTTTTAGCTTTAGTGGAGAAGCTTAAAGACTTTTTAGATTTTCCTTTTACTGTGCCTGAAAAGTTGGTTTTATATATTGCTGAGAAATTAGATTTTTCACGAGAAGAAATTGCAATTGCCCAAAAGGTGGCATCAGGGATTAAGTTTTTAATGGAGGAAAATGCAAGGTACAAACTAAGTGATTTAGCTTTTGAGCTTTTAAAAACTAAAAATTCATTTAATTATTTTGCTAATTTAGTTTGGGAACTAAAAGGATATGAGGCTAAAAAGGGAGTTATAACTATTGCAACATACCATAAGTCTAAAGGTTTAGAGTGGGATAATGTAATGCTTGGAGATTTAAATTCCGAAGATTTTCCGACATCTCTAAAAGGAAAGTTTAAAGATGATATAGATTATTTAAAATCTGAATGTAAAAATCCGTCAGCTATGATGAAGAAAGATTTAGCGATTATTTTAGGAGAAGATACTAATTGCGATTTTGAAAAAGAAGCTAAGATAGAGGTTATTTCCGAGAGAGCAAGACTGTTATACGTTGGTATAACAAGAGCTAAAGAAAGACTCTTTATTTCCGGCACAGATAGTGGAAGAACTAAAATTTCAGAATATTTCAATGTTTTGTCTAAAAAGTAGTATAGGTGGTGAGAAAAGTGGATCTAAAAGATAAAAAGTATTTCTATTTTACGCAAAATTCATTAAATACTTTTAAGAATTGCCCTTTTAAGTTTAAGAAAAAGTATATAGATAATATAAAATGGGAAGACGAAAGTAATTATAATTTAGAGGAGCATGCTGCGTTTGGTACAGACTTTCATAAAATCGCTGAAAGATATTTTATGGGAATTCCTGTTTTTGAGGATAGTTTTAAGGAGAACATAGGGCTATACAATGCTTTTTGTAATTTACGAGAATATTTTCCTATAAATAAAAAATTTAAATATTATCCTGAATATACGATAAGATATTCAGATGGCAATGTTCGAATAGAAGCAAATATTGATTTAATAATTGAAAAAGATGATAAACTAGAAATTTGGGATTGGAAGACAAATGCCAAAACTGACAGCAAAAAATATGCAGATTCACTTCAAACAGAAATTTATATGTATGTACTTAAAAAATGTTCAAAATCTATATTTGGTAAAGAATATAGTGATATAAAAATGGTTTATTTTAGTCCCGAAAGGAAAGAAGAAATTGCGAGTATTACATATTCTGACGAAAAATATAAAAAAGATGAAAAAAGTATAACGAATTTGATTAAAAAAGTGTATAATTTTAAATGGGAAAAGTTTGATAGAAAATCATATCTTAAACATTGCAAATTTTGCGAATTTAGACTGTTTTGTGAAAGTATGAATATCGAAGATACCCACTATGAGTTTGGAGATTTAGATTGGGATAGTATAGAAGAATTTTATTAAATCACTGAAAGGATTGATAATAGATATGTACACAAGAAAATTAAGATGTATGGATGCATTAAAAGAGCTTAATATACCTAAGGAGGACTGCGTTATATATGGGAGTGCCCCTATGGTATTACGCGGTTTAAAAGAAAAAAACAATGATTTAGACGTTTTAGTAAAGGATAGTTTGTGGGAAAAATTAAGCGTTAAGTATCCTAATAATATAAATGGGGATTATATAGATATAAACGGAGTTAGTTTCACTCATACGGATATGAATTTTTTAGGGTCAGTAGATGATGCAATTAGAAATTCAGATGTTATTGATGGGTATCATATTTTAACTTTGGCGGAAACTAAACGTTGGAAAGAAAAAGTTGGTAGTGAAAAACATTTAAAAGACGCAAAAGCCATAGAAGAATATTTGAATAAATTGGAGAAAAGGTTTTAATTTTTAGGGGGAAATATGGATAGATTAATAAGAGGTTTCGCATTTGATGGACAAGTAAGATTAATAGGAATAGAATCAACAGATTTAGTACAAGTTGCACTTAATACTCATAAGTTATCTCCGGTAGGTACTGCAGCACTTGGTAAATTACTTACTGCAGGAGCTATTATGGGTAGTATGTTAAAAGATGATGAAGATAGGCTTACTCTTATTGTAAAAGGTGATGGACCACTTGGAAATATTGTGGTATGTGCTAATAGTAAAGCGATAGTAAAGGGCTATGTTCAAAACCCTATGGTTGACGTACCTTTAAGTGAGGATGGTACGCTAGATATAGGAACAGCTGTAGGAAGAAATGGAGTTCTTACTGTTACAAAGGATATTGGCTTAAAAGAACCTCAAACTGGTAGTGTTGAGTTAAAGACGGGAACTATATCTGATGAACTTACTGATTATTTTTTAATTTCAGAGCAAATTCCGTCTGTTATACAGCTTTCAGTTTCCGTGAAAAAAGATGCTACTGTGAGTAAGGCTTGCGGATACTTACTTCAACTTATGCCTGGAACAGATCCCGCAATTATAGATATGATTGTTGGTAGAATAAGCAATATAAGACCTATATGTGAGTTATTAAAAGAAGGTTTTTCTATTGAAGATATACTAAAATCAATTTCTGGAGATGAAAAAATTACTGTTTTAGAAGAAATTCAACCTGAATTTTTATGCGATTGCTCTAGAGAAAGAATGGAAAGGGCAATAAGCTCAATCCCAGCTGAAGAGAGAAAAAGAATGATAGAAGAAGATGGGTTTATAGAAATTACTTGTAGTTTTTGTGGTAAATCAGAAAAATTTACTTTTTAAAGGGAGGAATCAATAATGAAACAGATGATTGAGATTTTGAAAAAACAGCTTGAAATTTATAAGGAAATACTTAAGATTTCAGAGGATAAAACCGATATTATTGTGAAGGATAAAGTAGAAGAATTGAAACCTATGGTGGAAAGAGAAGAGACTTTAGTAGAAGGATATATTGCTTTAGAAAAAGAAAGAATTGGGATAATAAAAGCATTTGCAGATTCTAAAGGAATAAGTAAATTATTAAGAATTGATGATTTATGCGAATATTTCCCAGATGATGCTGATGAAATGAAAAGCCTTAAAGAAGAAATATTGGATGTAACAAGAAAAATAAAGATAAAAAACGCTACAAACCAAGAACTTGTTAAAAATTCTTTAGAATTTCTTAATTTCTCAATTGGCTTGATAGCTGGTACTAATAGAGGTACTGGTACTTACGGAAAAGAAGGCAATTCTCTTGATAGTGAAGCAAGAAACTTTTTTGATTTGTCTTTATAAGATATTTATAGGATGTTAAAGTCACATAGGTTGTTGAATTTATTGGAGTTATAAAAACAAGGTCGTTAAAAATGAGGTGAAGTAGATGATAGCATTTAGTAGAGCTATTACAGGTTTGAGAATAGCAGAGCAGAATTTATACGTTACTAGTAATAACCTTTCTAATGTAGAAACAGAAGGGTATCATAGGCAACGTCTAAATCAATATGATTTTGGAACCACTAAAATTGGAAATTTAAATATAGGGCTTGGAGTAGATGCTGATTCTATTCGTCAAGCAAGATTGGATTTTTTAGAAAATAACTATAGGAACGAGTTGGCTTCCTATGGTAGAAATAAATATGAAGATAAAGTTTATACTAGCTTACAATCAATAATAGGGGATGACGGTAGTTATCTCCAAGATAGTATGCACGATTTGTGGGAAGCTTTTAATGAATTAGCGAAAGAATATACTACTACTATTGCTGGTGGATATTTAAGAGAGAATGCAGTTTCATTAATTGCTGAATTTGATGGTATTAATGATCAGCTAAATAAAATGCAAAATGAATTAAACACAGAAGTAATTAATACTGTTAGAAAAATAAATGATTATGCAAGCCAAATTGCGGCTTTAAACGATAAGATTACTAGATCAGAGGCAGACGGCTCTACAGCTTGTGAATTAAGGGACAGTAGAGATAGTGTAATTGCTTCTCTTAGTGAACTTGTTGATGTTGTGGTTGAAAATTCTACTAATACTACTGTAGATATAAGGACTCCTAGTGGATATCTAGTTGTAAGAACCCATTCAAATAGGCTTACCACAGATACCATTACTCCTGGGAGTATTTTTTGCTCTCCTATTTGGGAAGGCTCAGGGCAAGAATTTGTAGTTACTGACGGAGAGCTAAAGGGAATTTTAGAGATGCGCGGAGGAGATGTTATTGGAAATCTAGAGCATTCTTCCAATGGCGCACCTAAAGAAAAAATGGATATTGTAGTTAGTATAGATGCAGATATGGACGAAAAAACAACACTTAATATGGTAAATAATTTATTTAACTTGTTTGATACTTTAGATAGACAAGATGTAAATTATAAGCTGTATTTAACCAACGGAGAAGAAATTGCCGTAGATGACTTAATGAAGTTTAAGGATTATTTGATGGCTGAAATAGTAAAGAAGGAAGTAACAAACTCACCTGCTACTAAGATGACAGAATTGATTGATGAGATGAGTGAGAAATACGGAAAAGATTCAGAAGTAGTAGAGTGCTTATGGGAGTATATAGATAATACTTTAGATTTTGATTCATTTGCAGACGAATTATATAACAACACAGATGATCAAGAATTACAAGATGTTTTTTATAATAGAACTTGTGAAGATAGCGTGAGCGCTTTTTGTAAGTATGCTTTTGCTATGGAAGATTTGGATGTTACTAATATTTACAATTTCTTAAATGGGGAAACCCCTTTTAGTGCTAATACTGCATTTGATAAAGACAATATAAATGCGTTCTTAGATACGAAATTTGATACTTCTAATGTACCAGCAGATATTGTTGCTGCTAATAAGGAAAATCCATTATGGAATGTTTCTCATGTTCAAACGATTGACTTTAGAGATGATAGTAATCCATATTTATTAGTGCTTACAGATGAAGGAATAAGAAGCGATATTGATGATGTCGCAGCAATATTAAACGCAGCAGATATGCATGTAATTGCTATAACAGATGATGATTCTGAAGATGATTGGAAGAAGCTTGTTGAAGAAACTGATGGTAGTGTATTAAATTTATCTGGTTTTGAAACAGCAGAAACCGCTGATCAACTCGGGTTGGCTGTATCAAGAGCATTTAACTCAAGATTAATGGGCGTACAACAAGAAAACGGAATAGCATTCTTTAGATCTGGACTTAACTCTATAATAAATGCATTAACTAGAGAAATAAACGGTATTATGAGACAGGGAATAAATGCTAAAGGTATTCGCCATGGAGATACATATATTGATCCTGAAACTGGTGAAGAAAAAGAGTATAATTTAGATTTGTTTGTAAAAATAGATAATAAGTTACCGCTTCAAATGGGAAATATTCAAATTAACCCATTGTATGAGGATGTGCTAAATATGCCGTTATCTTTAAGTGGAGATACTGGAGATTTTAGAATAGGTAACATGCTAGTTGATTTAACGGCTGCAGATGTATTTAGTAATAATAAAGGATATGCTACTTTTGATGAACATTACGCAGATTTTATTTTGAATTTTGGTCAAGCGGCTAATAAAGCTTTAACTGGGTACGAAATTCAAGAAACAGTTTTAAACACTGCAAAAGATAGGATTTTGCAGGTAAGTGGAGTTTCTATGGATGAAGAATTAAGCAATATGGTTAAATTCCAATATAGTTATACAGCATCTTCTAAGATGATAAGAGTTATTGATGAAATGCTTCAAACAATACTTAGGATGTAAGGAGTGAAAATGTATGGTAACAGGTGCATTTACGGGTTTAAATTTATCGTTAAGAGCTTTGTATTCTAGTAGAAGGGCCCTTAATATAACAAGTGAAAACGTAGCAAATGCTAATACAAAAGGCTATACTAGGAGAGTCGCAGATTTTAGAATATTTGGAGAAAATGCTGCTGGTACATCAGAGCCTGTTTTTGGCTTGGGCGCTGACTGTGTTTCAGCAACAAGGATGAGAGATAATTATTTAGATACTAAGATATGGAATCAAAGTTCTATTTCTAGTGGTTGGTCAACTAAAAATGATTACTATGTCCAAATTGAAAAGATCTTAAACGAATCATCAATATCTGATTTGTCAGGGGTATTAAATGACTTTTATTCTGCGTGGGATCAATATGCTAATAACCCTAGTAATTCTACTTATGGTTATTTAGTTCAAAATAAAGGTCTTCAACTTACAACTTATTTTAATGAAACAGCTACTCAACTTGAGGAGCTTCAAGTTGAATTAAATAATGATGTTAAGACAAAAGTAGATGAAATAAACGATCTGTCCGAAAGATTGGCAAGTTTAAATGCACAAATATATAATTGCGAGGTATTGGGCGGAGATGCTAGTACTTTAAGAGATGAAAGAACATTATTAGTTAATAGATTATCAGAGTTAGGGGATGTTGAGTACATCGAGCAAGATTATGGAAAACTTGTAAATGGTAATGTAGAAAGAAAAGTTACTATTAAATTTGGTGGTAATCCAATAGTTGTACATGATAAAGATTATAAATTAGAGTTGAAAAAAAGAATTGGAAAAAACAATGTAGAAGATATAGAAGGTTTATATGACGTAACTTGGGCAAACGATATACCTTTATATTTAAAATCTGGAGAATTAAAATCCACAATAGAAATAAGAGACGGTAAAGGTGAAGATCAATCTGATTGGGTAAAAGGAGTTCCATATTATATAAAACAATTAAATGATGTTGCAAGAAGTTTTGCACTTGGATTTAACGAGGGAATTGTAAATGGCGTAAGAATAGGCCAGGGGCATGCTGGAGGCCTTACATTTAATTCTGCAGAAGATGCAACGGAGGGGGAAGGAATAAGATTTTTCTCAATAGATAAGCTTTCTTCTGAAGAACTTATTAATGTTGCGGTCACAGATGCCGATATAATAAGTGAGTACTCTTATATGAATGCAAAAAACATTTCACTTTCAACAGAAGTATTAGATGATATAAAGAATTTATTCAAAAGTTATACGGATGTTACAAATAACAACGATACTGAAGGAATAAATTCTGTACTTGCGTTTAAAGACAGAGAAGATTTCTTTGGCTCATACAATCTAGAAGATTGTATCTCTGGTATAGTAACTACACTTGGTGTTGATGCGGAAATTGCTCAAAATTTATATAAGTCTCATGATTCTATAATGACTCAATATGAGAATCAAAGAGATTCGTATTCATCAGTTAACTTAGATGAAGAGGGTACAAACTTAATTAGATATCAAGAGTTATACAACGCTGCGGCAAAAATGATGTCTGTATTTTCGGAGTTATATGAGACGCTGGTTAGTATAATTTAAGTAGGAGGTGTTTTGAGTGAGAATAACCAATAGTATGACAATAAACAATTTCTTAAGAAATGTTGCACATGTATCCACAGATATAAATAAATATCAAAATCAAATTGCTACTGGTAAATTATATCAATATGCGTCAGAAGCACCTGTTGCAGCTGCTCAGTCTATTAGATATAAAGCAAGAATCGCTCAGCTTGAACAAAATAAGAGTAATATAGAAGATGCAAATGAAATGCTTAAAGTAGCAGATACTGCATTAGATAGTTATGATCAAATATTGATGAGAATAACTGAGCTTTCAACTCAAGCAGCTAATGTTGGAACACTAGGAAAAGAAGAGAGAGATGCTATAAAGATTGAGGTTGAACAACTTAAAAAAGAAATTATAAGTTTAGCAAATACTCAATACAATGGAAGATATATTTTCTCTGGTTTTAAAACAAATACTCCTTTAATGAATGAGGACGGTACATATAATGCAAATGTTGTTACAACTGGAGAGAATAAAGAAGCTATAAATTACAGTATAGGTTTTGGAAGCAAGCTTCAAGTAAACGTACTTGGACCTGATGTTTTTGGTGAAGCTAGTGAAGAGGGTGGAAAAAGCGGTATAATTGGAAATATAGATGCGCTTATTCAAGGCATAGATAATGCAGATTCGGATGCTATGAGAGATGCAAGTAAGTTAATATTCCAAAATCTTCAAATTAGCGTAGATGCTAGAGCTGATGTTGGTGCACGTATGAATAGATTGGAACTCACAAAAAATAGAGTAGAAAGTAACACGATAAACTTAGAAGAGGCATTAAGCCTAAATGATGATGCAGAATATGCTGAAACTATTACAAGATGGACGAGTGCAAGAACTGTTTATCAAGCTGCACTTCAAACTGGTGCAAAGTCGTTACAAATTTCGTTATTACATTATTTATAAAAATAAAAACGCCCCCATATGGGGGCATTTTTTAATGCCATTTATATTTTAAAACATTTTCTGAGCCTTTTTGTTTTATTAGGGCTTTATAATATTTCATATCATTCGTTTCATAGTTCATATATTCTAAATCTTTAATAATTCCACTTGCAACGAAATAATCTTTATTCATAATAGACAAATCAAGATTTAATTTCTTAGAGTATAAATATACATCAGGTAACTCTAAAGCGGCGGACAGATACGTAAGAAGTTTAGCTAAACAAGAAGTTAAATCGGTAGAATAGTCAATTCCATTTCCTAAAGTTTCACAAATATCTTTTAATGCACCTTCAAGGTCATTATCATATACTTTCTTTAATATTTCTGGGTAGGTTAAAACAAATTCTATAGAATTTAAATCGTATAAATAAATATTGTGGTGCATTACATCAGCAAGCTTATTAAAAGATTCGGTATCACGTTCGCATATTAGAAAAGCATCTATCATTTTAGAAAAAACATAAGAGTAGAATTTATTTGAAGTAGCATTTTTAAAAGCACGATGAGAGATATTTTTCGAAATGTACTTTATAACTTCTAAAGTAGTTTTATGATTTATAATTCCATATAAAATATCTATTCGTTGACCTAAAGTTAAAGGAGAATCAGTTAATTCATTAGTAAAATCAATTATTAGATTATATGCATTCAAATACACTTCATCTGTTTCAGAAATAGACGAAGCATTATCTTTTCCGGTTGTTATCATTTGATCAACAATTTTAAGTTTAGAATTATAATCAAATAATTGCATTTAAAAATCCCCTTTCGAAAAGTATTTTATAAAAAAAAATATATAAAGTAAAGTCTTGACTTTTTATAAAAAATATTTTTTGTAAAAATAATCCTTAAAGCCATGCCTTGTAAATGTTTTTACAATATGTTAAAATTATTAAGCAAGGAGGACTTACATATGAAAAAAATTATAGGACTATTTTTAGGAATTTTGATTTTGATTACGCCAAGTTTTGCTGAATTTACAGATGTAACTGAGGATTATTGGGGCTATTCGGCTATAAATAGAATGGAAAAAGCGGGTATTTTATCTGGATATTATGACGGCACTTTTAAACCGGGCAACTATATAACTTTAGGAGAGTTTTCGGTAATATTTACAAAGATATTTGAAATCCCTCAAGATAATATTTCAAATTACTTTTTAGATGTGCCTACTGATCACTGGGCAAAGGGGTATATCGAAGCAGTAAGAGAATATATAAATCCGTACTATGATTCTATAGGTGAGGCATTAGGAGTAACAGATTATTCTTACTTAAGAGGCTTGCCTGGAGATATAGAAGTTACAAGAGAAGCTTTTATTTATGCAGTAAGTAAAATATATGGCTATAGTGATGATGCTTACGTAGAAGGAGAAGAGAAGACTCTTTTTGCAGATTATCAAGATATTCTTTACCCTAAAGAGGTAGTAATTGCTTATAAAAATAATATTATTGCCGGAGAAAAATGGATAGATGGAAAAACATATATAAGGCCTAAAAGATGTATTTCTAGAGCAGAAGCATCTGCAATTTTCAATAATTTATTAAAATATGAAAATAGACGTGTTACTAATAAAGGGGAAGAGGCTCAACTTAATCCAGTATTTTCTAATATAATTAAAATTTTAAAAACAGAAGGCGTTACACCATTAAAAAATCATGTATATGATACTCAAGGAGTGTTAAATAATAGTAACTTTGTATTTAATCAAATAGAAGAAGCAGAATTAAATGAATTTTGTAAATCGATTTTTGAGAACTTTGAATATGAAATAGTAGATAGAGGATTTTACAGTTTTAATAGAGGTTATATAAAGGTAAAAACAAAAGGATATGATTTATTAAGCAATATCGAGGATATAACAGCTATTACAAGTGAGAGAATTCAAGAAATAAAAAGCCAAATTGCAAATCGTGAGATTATAGTAACAGAAAAAGAAGAAACAATTAATTTTGCTAAGCAATCAGGAGAATGGAAGTTGATAATTAAGTGAGAAAATTAGCTCTTTATTTGCATATACCATTTTGTAAGCAAAAGTGTAAATATTGCGATTTTACTTCTTTTTGTATAAATGGCGAAACAAAGATAGAAAAATATGTAGAAGCAATTTGCGAGCAAGTAAAATATTATGCTCAAAAATCTAAAGATTTTGAAGTTACATCAATCTATTTTGGCGGTGGAACGCCATCATTTATCGATGTTAGATATATAAAAGAAATCTTAAGAGTAATAAGTGAAAATTATAGTATTATAGAAAATCCTGAAATAACTTTAGAAGCTAATCCTGGCACAGTAGATTTTAAAAAGTTAAAAAAATATAAAGAGCTTAATATTAATAGAATAAGTTTTGGAGTTCAAACTTTAAATGATGAGTTATTAAAAGAAATTGGAAGAATCCATACTGCAAAAGAAGCTATTGAGACTTTTAATTTGGCTAGAGATGCGGGATTTAATAATATAAGTTTAGATATAATTTTTGGTTTGCCAAATCAAACTTTAAAAGATATAGAAGATACTTTAGATGAATTTATAAAGCTTTCACCTGAACATATTTCTACATATTCATTAAAGATAGAAGAAAATACTGTGTTTGGAAGACTTTATAAAGAACATAAACTAAAATTACCAAGTGAAGAACTTGAAAGAGAAATGTACTATACAATAAAAGAAAAATTAAAAAAAGCAGGATATATTCAATACGAGATTTCTAATTTCGCTAAAGCTGGCTACTATTCAAGACATAATACATCTTATTGGGAAAGACAAGATTATTTAGGCTTTGGAGTTTCAGCGGCATCTTGTTTTAATGAAGTAAGATTTACAAACACAGAAGATTTTGAATCTTATATAGGTAATCCTATAAATAATTTCTCTGAAAATGAGATGTTAACTAAAGATATGATAGATTCTGAAAAAATTATATTAGGGCTTAGAATGTTAAAGGGTGTAGATGAAGATTTATTTTTTAAAGATGAATGGAAGGAAGCACTTCAAAAGCTTATAAATAAAGGATTATTAAAGAGAGAAGGAGAAAATATTTCTCTTACTGATAAAGGACTAGATTTAGCTAATCAAGTTTTTGTAGAATTTATATAAATATTAAAAAATAATAATCAATTTATATGAGAATAACAACACTTTTTACTAATTGATAATTTGACATTTTGCCGTTATAGTTATATACTACAAGCGAGTAAATGGGAGGAAATATGATGCAAGAAAATAAACGTGTTTCAAATGCACTCATGTTAAAAGATTGGATTTATCTTACTATAATTTTTATATTACTTTTTGTTATAAGTTCTATGAATAATATTTTTATTATTCCATCGATAGGACTTTGGTTTGGTATGCTTTTTTATTCACTTAGGATAAATGGAAAGCGAAGAGAAGAAATAGAAGGCTATATAGAAAATTTAACTTTTAATATGGATTCCGTTACTAAAGATACGTTACTTAACTTCCCGTTACCTATGGTTACGTTAGAATTAAATGGCATGATAATTTGGAATAATATCTTATTCCAAGAAGTAGTAGGGGAAAGAGACGTAGTAGAAAGATATATTTATGACTTCTCAGAAGATTTAAAGCCTGAAAATTTAATAAAAAATGGTAAGATCCTTCCAACACAAGTAAAAATAAAAGATAAAACATATAATGTTTTAGGGAATTTAGTAAGAACAAATGAAAAAGATTCTAAAGAACATTATACTTTGTCTTTATATTTTATTGATATAACTGATTATAATTTGCTTCTACAAAAACACTTTGAAGAAGAACCAGATATAGGAGTTATAGTTATAGATAATTATGATGAACTTATGCAAAGTATAGACGAGAGCGGAAGATCTCAACTTTTGGCTGAAATAGATAAAAATATAAAACAATGGTTTGCATTTGCAAATGGGGTTACTAGAAAGTATGAGAGAGACAAGTATATTATATTCTTTGAATCTAAATACTTAAAAGATATGGAAGAAAAGAAGTTTGATATCCTAGACACTATAAAAGAAATAGATATGGGAAACAAGCTTCAAGTTACTCTTAGTATTGGAATAGCTTCTCGTATGCCCGACTTCTCTAGTGGTATTAATGAAGCTATAGACTCTATAGAACTTGCTCAAGGACGTGGCGGAGATCAAGTTGTTATAAATGAAAACGGAGAATATAGTTTCTTCGGAGGAAGAAGTAAAGAGATAGAAAAACGTACTAGAGTAAAAGCTAGGGTTATGGCTACTGCTCTTGAAAGGTTAATAGATCAATGTGAAAATGTTATGATAATGGGGCATGCAAATCCTGATGCTGACTCCCTTGGCGCAGCTCTCGGGGTTTATCGTGTTGCTCAATGTTTAAATAAACCGGCTAATATTGTTTTAGACGAAGAATATACCAATGTAAAAGAATTGGTTGAGATGGTTAGAAATTCTGGACAATATGAAGGTGTTTTTGTAAATAAGAGAGAAGCTTTAGATATTACAAAACAAGAGACGTTATTAATAATAGTAGATACACATAGAGCTTCAATTACAACTTGCCCAGAAATATTGGACAAGACCAGTAAAATTGTTGTTATAGACCATCACAGAAAAGTAACTGATTTTATCAGTGAAGCGTTTTTGATGTACCATGAAATATATGCATCATCGGCTTGTGAATTAGTTACAGAGTTACTTCAATATATGGACAAGAAAGTTACAATTCGCCAATTAGAGGCTGAAGCTTTGTATGCTGGAATAATTGTAGATACTAAAAACTTTACTTTAAAAACCGGTATAAGAACATTTGAAGCAGCTGCATTTTTAAAGAAATATGGGGTAGATACAGTTGTTGTTAAGCAATTATTCCAAAACGATTTAGAAACTTATGTAGATAAGGCGGAAATTGTTAAAAAGGCTGAAATTTATAAGGATGAAATTGCTATTTCTTCATGTGATAAAGAACTGCTTAATACAAGCATAATAGTTGCGCAAGCAGCTGATGAATTACTTAATATAAAAGGAATAAAGGCATCGTTTGTACTATCTCCGAATGACCAAAAGATAGTTATTAGTGGAAGATCATTAGGAGATATAAATGTTCAAATGATTTTAGAAAAACTTGGCGGTGGAGGTAGTATGACCATTGCCGGGGCACAGGTGCCAGATTCAACTTTAGAGGAAACAATAGAAAAATTAAAAGCAGCAATAGATGAGTACCAAGAAAATATTGCAAAAGGTTAAAATTAGGCGGTGGTATTATGAAAGTTATTTTATTAAAAGATGTAAAAGCTTTGGGAAAAAAAGATACCGTTGTTGAGGTAAGTGAAGGGTATGCTAAAAATTTCTTACTCAAAGGAAAACTTGCAGTTGAAGCTAATACTAAAAATATGAATATTCTAAAGACTCAAGAAGGCTCTAGAATGTTTAGAAAAGAGAGAGATTTTGAAGAGGCAAAAAAATTAGCTGAAAAAATGAAAGATATGATTTTGCATTTTAAAGTTAAAGCTGGAGAAGGTGGAAAGCTGTTTGGATCTGTTACAGCAAAAGACATAAGTGATAAATTATTATCTGAATATAAAATAGAAACAGATAAGAAAAAAGTTTATTTAGATGATGCAATCAAATCTGCAGGAATAACTACAGTAGACATAAAACTATTTGAAGGTGTTATAGCAAAAATAAAAGTTGAAATTACTGCTGAATAAATTATAGCTTAGGAGGTAGAATATGCCAGCTAAAGACAATTCTAACTTAATTAGAGTATTACCTAATGATGTTGAAGCTGAACAGGCTGTACTCGGTTGTATGATAATAGATAAAGATGCTATTGCAGCTGTTTTAGAGATAATAAGACCTGACGATTTTTATCGTGAAGATAATCGTGAGGTTTTTTCTGCTATAGTTGACTTATTTGAAAATTCAAAACCAATTGACGTAGTAAGTATAAAAGAACAATTAAGATTAAGAGGGAGTCTTGAGGCAGTAGGCGGTATTTCTTTTATTGCTGAGTTATCTACTAAAGTCCCTACAGCTGCTAATGTTGAGTATTATGCAAAAGTAGTAGAAGAAAAGTCTATCTTGAGGAAGCTAATTCATTCTTCAAACGATATTTCAAATATGAGTTATGCTGCGACAGAAGATGTACAAGATATAGTAGATTCAGCTGAAAAGAAAATCTTTGATATTGTAGAAAAGAGAAATGTTAAGGGATTCTCACCAATAAAAAATATATTGGTAGATAATATGGAAAGATTAGAAGAATTATATAATAAAAAAGGCTATATAACTGGCTTGTCTTATGGGTTCCATGATTTAGATATGAAAACTGCTGGACTTCATAATTCAGATTTGGTTTTAGTTGCTGCTCGTCCTGCAATGGGAAAAACAGCATTTGCGTTAAATATAGCTCAAAATGTTGCTAAGCATAATAAAGTACCAGTAGCAATATTTAGCTTAGAGATGTCAAAAGAGCAAGTCGTTAATAGAATTCTTTCTTGTGAAGGTATGATAGATGCTCAAAAAATGAGAACTGGAAAACTTGAGGAAGATGACTGGGGAAAACTAGCTCAAACCATGAGTGCATTATCTGATGCACCAATTTATATAGACGATACTCCTGGTCAAACTGTTATGGATATTAGAGCAAAGTGTAGAAGATTAAAACTTGAAAAGGGGCTAGGACTAGTTGTTATCGACTATCTCCAATTAATGCAGGGAGCATCAAGACGTAGAAGTGAGAATAGGCAACAAGAAATATCTGATATAAGTAGAGCTTTGAAAATTATGGCTAAAGAACTTGATGTACCGGTTATAACTCTATCTCAATTAAGCCGTGCGCCTGATGGAAGACCAGATCATAGACCGGTTTTAAGTGATTTAAGAGAATCTGGTGCTATAGAGCAAGATGCAGATATAGTTATGTTCTTGTACAGGGATGATTATTATAATCAAGAAACAGAAAAGAAAAATATTACAGAAGTAATTATTTCAAAACACAGAAGTGGTAGCACTGGTACTATTGAATTAGTATGGATGGGGCAATTCACGAAGTTTGCAAATATGTTTAGAGAGGAAGGACAAAGTTAATATAGAATGAGTTTAATAGAAAAAATTGAAGCAACTGGATTAATTAAGCGTAACGATAAAATTGTTATTGGCGTTTCAGGTGGACCAGATTCTGTCTGCCTTTTTGACGTACTTGCAAAATTGCGTGATAAGCTTAATCTTAAACTTTTTGTTGTGCATATAAACCATTCTATTAGAAAAGAAGCAGATATTGAACAAGAATATGTAAAAGACCTTTGTAAGAAATATAATGTTCAATTTTTTTATAAAAAATTAGATGTAAAAAAAATAGCAGAGAGTGAAAAGAAATCACTTGAAGAAGTGGCGAGAAATATACGGTATAATGAGTTTTACAAGGTTAAAGATAGTGTAAATGCAAATAAAATTGCAGTCGCACACAATGCTAATGATAATATTGAAACCATGCTTATGAATTTAACTAGAGGAGCTGGTTTAGTTGGACTTTGTGGTATACCAAGAGAAAATGGAGATATTATAAGGCCACTATTAGACGTTACACGAGATGAGATACTAAAATACATTGAATCTAATGAATTAAAAGTTTTCTTTGATAAAACGAACTATGAAAGTGATTATACAAGGAACAAAATTAGAAACATTATAATTCCAGAGTTTTTAAAGATAAATCCTAGTTTTATAGAGACATCAACAAGATGTTTAAATGTTTTGGAAGGTCAAAAAAACATATTATTAGAGGTAATTGAAGAGAAATATAAGGAAGTTAGGGTAGATAAAGGTGTTTTAAATAAAACTAAGTTTTTAAAAATGTCATATGAGATTCAGTTAGAAGTTTTGAGAAAAGCAATAGATGAATATAATGGTAATCTAGTAGATATTAGCTTTAGTAATCTATGTAATGCAATAAGTATTATTTCTTCAGCTCAAAGTGGTAAGAGCGTAGAAATTTTTCCAGATTTGATGATAGAAATAAGCTATGATTTGTTAAAATTTTGTAGAGAGAAAAAGGATGAACAGGAGTTTTGCTACGAGATTAATTTAAATGGGGAAACGTATATTCCTGAATTAAATAAGAAAATTACTTCAAAAATTGTTAGCGTGGACAAAGTCCCTAGTAAGTATGAAGATAAAAATAAATGCTTTTTTGATATTGAAAAAACTGGTAGAAAAGTATATGTTAGAAATAAAAGAGAAGGCGATTTTATAGCTCTTAGTGGAATGCAAGGAAAAAAGACACTTAAAAAGTTCTTCTCTGATTTAAAAATAGGAGTAGATGAAAGAAATAAAGTGCCAATAGTGGCTACAGATGCTGAAGTTGTATGGATAGTAGGTTATAGAACTTCAAAAAAATTTTTGAAAGATAAGGCTACAAAGGAGGTTATAATTTTAGAATATGGAGAAAATATATAATGATATAGAGAAGATATTGGTTTCAAAGGAAGAGATAAAAAAAAGAGTTAAGGAATTGGGAGAGCAAATTACCCAAGATTTAGAAGGTGAAGATGTAATTGTTATTGGAATATTAAAGGGATGTGCGTTGTTTTTCTCGGATCTTATAAGAGAGATTGACTTAAAGGTTGATGTAGATTTTATGATTTGTTCAAGTTACGCCAATGATACTAAAAGCTCTGGAAATGTAAAGATCATAAAAGATACTAATATTGACGTAAAAAATAAAGTGGTTTTAATTGTTGAAGATATAATTGATTCTGGAAGAACTATGTATAATTTAAAAGAAATATTTAAAGTAAGAAAATGTAAGGCTTTTAAAGTTTGTACTCTATTAAATAAACAGGAAAGAAGAGAAGCAGACATAGAAGCAGATTATATTGGATTTGAAGTACCAAATGAATTTGTAGTAGGATATGGATTGGATTATGCTGGCAAATATAGAAATTTGCCGGAAGTAGGGGTATTAAAGCCGGAAATATATTCATAATAATTATTTAGGTATATGGTTTAAATTTATTAATTGGAGGTAATTTTTTTGAAAAAGAAGAAAAGATTTGATTGGGTCACACTGTTTATAGTTTTAGGTATATGCATATGCTTTGGTTCTGTATTATTTCCTAATAACGTAGAACAAATAAAAACAATGACATATTCTGAATTAATGCAAAATATTCAAGACGGAAATGTTAAGTCTATAGTAGATAATCAAGGAAGTTCTGCGGAAATTGAGTTAAAGGATGGAAGTAAATATTTATGCGACTTGCCTGCATCTAATATGATAGCTGCAACATATAGTGAGCTCCTAGAGAGTGGTAAAGGTTTTAAATATAAATATGTTCCTTTGGCGGAAACACCTTGGTGGGTAGAATTCTTGCCTACTATAGTATTAGTAGTTTTATTTATACTTCTTTGGGTATTTGTTTTTCAACCTACTGTTGGAGGAAATAGTAAAGCATTTTCATTTGGAAAAAGTAGAGCTAAGTTAAATGGTCAAGGTAAAGATAAGGTTACTTTTAATGATGTAGCGGGTGTAGATGAGGAAAAAGAAGAGTTACAAGAAATTGTTGAGTTCTTGAAGTCACCTAAGAAATTTACAGATATGGGCGCAAGAATTCCTAAGGGAGTTTTGCTTGTAGGACCTCCAGGAACCGGTAAGACTTTACTTGCGAAGGCTGTTGCAGGTGAAGCAGGAGTGCCATTTTTTAGCATAAGCGGTTCAGATTTTGTTGAAATGTTTGTTGGTGTTGGTGCATCAAGAGTAAGAGACTTGTTTGAAGAAGCTAAGAAAAAAGCACCTTGTATAGTATTTATAGATGAAATAGATGCTGTTGGACGTCAAAGAGGTGCCGGCGTTGGTGGTGGACATGACGAAAGAGAGCAAACATTAAATCAGTTATTGGTCGAAATGGACGGATTCGGGGATAATGCTGGAGTTATAATACTTGCTGCAACAAACAGACCAGACGTATTAGATCCTGCGTTACTTCGCCCAGGAAGATTTGATAGACAGGTTGTTGTTGGAATACCAGATATGGCTGGACGTGAAGCAATATTAAAAGTTCATGCAAGAAAGAAACCGCTCGGAGAAGATGTTGATTTGGCTACTTTAGCTAAAAATACGTCTGGATTTAGTGGCGCAGATTTAGAGAATATGCTAAATGAAGCAGCATTACTTGCTGCTCGTAGAGATAAAACACATATAGGAATGGCAGAAGTTGAGGATGCCATTGTAAAGGTTATAGTTGGAACAGAAAAGAAGAGTAAAGTTATTACTGAAAAAGAAAAGAAGCTTACTGCTTACCACGAAGCTGGGCATGCTGTTGTAAGTAAGTTTTTACCTACCCAAGATCCAGTTCACCAGGTATCTATTGTGCCTCGTGGTAGAGCTGGGGGTTATACTATGTATAGACCTCTAGAAGATAAATCATACAAGTCAAAAACCGAAATGGAAGAAAGCATAGTATCATTACTTGGCGGTAG
>JAEEGK010004021.1_pt1 | contig 36271 bp, 23 predicted proteins | sample 8958771 | NCBI WGS metagenome assembly JAEEGK01 (sample SAMN16246547, study PRJNA631951) | gut metagenome | biome: gut microbiome; feature: rumen; material: SC-attached | host: Bos | place: Iran: Karaj | collected 2018-10 | reverse complement strand
TAATATCATAAGGTGAAATATGGTCAATTTGTTCTAAAATAGGTTGAGATTTATTAACATCACCAGGTACAGCAGTATTTGTTTGACTAACATCAAGAACTTGATTATCTTCAGGGTAACTTAATATATCAAAATCATATGAATCACTTTCGATGTTATATGGTGGAATACACGTTATTACAAAGAAATATTGCTTTGGATCTAATTCGAATATATTATCAAATGCAATATTTTTTTTAAAGTTATTATTTCCTGAATCGCATATATATAATTCAGTATAATCTTTTAAAGCTTTGTCTTTTGAGTTATTGTTTATTACCACAAATTTAGTTTTTACTTCTAATTTTACTGAAACACGTAATAAAACATATAATTCATTTTTAGTTAAATTAGGATGTTCTATTGTATATGTTTGTTCAGTAAAACCTCTATAATCACTTAAATAATCATTATATAATAATGGCTCTATTTGAAAATCACAATATAATTTCATATGGAAACCTAAAGGGAATAATCCTCCTGTGAAAACTAAAAAATATTCTTCATTTGTTTTTAATTGATCAATATGTTTAGTTCCAAAAAATGAATTTAAAGTAATTAATCTTCCATCTTCTATTTTATCATCTTTTTTTAATAAAATAAAATGAATTGAATAAGGAACATCTCTAAATATATTTTTTTCATCAGAATTAACAGAAAAAACTAATATTATATAACTTTTTTTAGTATTTTCATTAGGAATTAAATGCAAAACTTTATTTTGACAATTTATACTCAAAACATCATTAGTATCATACCATAAATTATCCCATTCAAATGTATTAGAATAATTTTTAGGATTATATAATATTATAAATGAATCAAAACATTTAAAAAAATCACTTGGTTCAATCCAAGTTCCTTCTTTTCTTACTAAAGGTTCTTTTTGTTCTTTATATTGTTCAGTATTACCTTCAATTAATTGCATATAAACATCTTTACTCCAAGTATATTCTTTTTTCTTTTTTTTTTCAGGTTCATTATCATTATTTTTATTATCTTTATTTGGAGAAGTTTCATTAGATTTTTCTAATTGAGGATGACTTTGTTGATATACATGTTCTAAATAATCTATTGGAGGAAATTCCCATTTATTTAATAATATTTTCTTAGCCATTTCTATTTCTTCATCATTATGACTTCTTAAAAAAATTGGTTCTGGAACTGAGGGATTTTGTATTTTTATACTATAATAAATTTTTCCTTTTTCTTTTAATGTTTCTATTCTTTTTGATTTTTCAATCTTTTGTTTTAATTTAATTTCTTTTAATTCTTGAATATATTTTCTTTTTTCTTCACGTGATAATTGTTTAAATACATTATTTGTATTAAAACTTTTTATCATTGCTCTTAAATCAGAAAAATCAATTGGAACTAATCTTGACATATTGTAATTATAATTTGAGAAAAATTCTATTATATCATATATAACTCCAACATATATTTTATCCATAATTAAATCTAATTGTTTTTCTTTTTTTGGAGAAGAGAATAAATTAAAATTTTTTTCTTTATTTGAATCTTTGTTTTTATCATTAGATAATTTATTTGAATTTGAATTATCTAAATTATCATTAATAACATTTTCTTTATTTTTTAAGATTTCAATTTTTCTTTTTTCTAATTCCATCATAACTTTATTTTTTTGAGAAGATATTGTTTTAAACCTCATTAATGAACTTCTTCTTCTTTTTCCTCCAGCTGCGATTATTTGCCTTTCTTCTTTTTCCAATTCATTTTTTAAATCTTCTGCATTTTCAAATTTAATTGAAACTTTTCTTTTTTTATTATGAAAAACAACAACTTTACTTTGATTTGAATTATTTGATATAGAATTCATTTTATTATATTTTTTTTGAGGGTCATAAATATTCTGTGGTTGAATTTCCATTTCATTTTCTTCTTCTTCTTTATCCTTTTTATCTTCTATTGCTTTTTTATAGCAAAACATATAAATATTATTTTCAATATAATTTTCATCTGATAATGCTTTTTCTAAGAAAATATATTTTAAATTATCATCTAAATTACCTTCAGTTTCTATATTATGTGAAATAAAAGAAGAATTATTTTTTGAAGATTTATCAAATTCTGGTTTAGATATATTTTCTTCTTTTTTATCTTCAATTTTTTCATCTTCTTTATTATTATCTTTTTTTTCTTCGTTAAAATTTTCAAACATTTTATATAAATTTTTCTCACCTATTAAATCTATATTTTCAGGGATTAAACCAGTTAAAGAATAAATAACTTCATAATCACCGCATTCTTTAAAATTAGTAGAAACAATTTTATAACTATATAATTTTATTAAAGCTTTAGTTAATATAGCAGGCCAAATTTCTTCTAAATTATCACATTTAGGAAAATAAAATCTATCATATTTATCAAGAGGCATTCTATCATCAATTTCTATTTTTCTTAATTTACCAAAATGATATAACTTAACCCAATATATTCCTTTAGGATTATATATTGGAACACCATTTTCTTGAGGATAAATTCTTTGAAAAATTGAATAATTATTATTTACATCTGTTATATTTCTATCTTTTATTATTTCAAATATTGATGCTAACCAACGACAAAAAATTGGATAATTATCTTTCATATTTATTCTACTTGGTGAAGCTTCATTTATTTTTTGTTTTTCCATATTTACTTCTGTTATTCTTGGTTCTAAATTTTTATTTTTTTTCTTTTCTATTTTAAATTTTTCAATTTCTTCTTTTTCTCTTTCTATTCTTTCATTATATTCTTCTTCTGTTTCTTGTCTTTGAATAAATTTAACAACTGTAATATTTGGTTTTGATCTAATAATATTAAAATAATCTTTATAAATTGCATTTTCATCTTTTTTTCCAATACTATCTTCAGAATCACTTTTATCACTTTTATTTTCTAAGAGTCCTTCTTCTTCCATTTTTTTTGTTTTTTCTTCTTCTATGAATTTTTCATGTATTTTTTCTCTGAATTTATATACATTTTTTTTCGGAAAATTAATTTTAATTTCATTTTCTAATTTATTTTCAATAATATAATATAAAGGTCTTGACCATTTAATTTCATCAAAAAGAAAATCATGATATAAAGATTTAGGAAGGTAAATTTTTTCACTTTCAGGATCTTTAAAAATTTCTTCAGGGTTTTCGAGTAAGGGAGATTGAAGAGTATTTATATCAGTTTCATCTGATGGCCATTCTTCAAATAATTTTTGAGGATAATTTACAGGTTTATATTCTTTTTCTACTGTTTGAGGCTGATTTAATGGAACAGGATCACGAATATGTTGGTAATTAGATGGAATTATGTCTTTTAAAGATTTTCCTTCTTTAGTTTTTTGAGATTTGTCTTTTGGGTTTTTTTTCATTTTTTTGCTTAATTTTTTTATTTTTTTTATTTTTAAATTTTTTTTTAATACTTTTTTTTAATGGGATTTAATTTTTTTAGATATATTAATATATTATGCATTATTTTTATATATTAGATGAAATATTTTTTTTATTGTTTTATTTTGTTGTTTTTTATTGTTTTGATTTGTTTATTTAAATAAAATTTGTTAAATAAAGAAAAAAAATAAAAAAATAAAAAACGTAATAATTTAATGAAAAATTAGAATTGATATCATTTTTCTTTTATCTAAAAATTGATTAAAAATAAAGAAAATAAAAGATAAAAAGATCATATTTATAACTTTATATATCTATATATACTCACAAATCAAAAAAAATCTGAAAAATCCCTTTGTGTAAAAATCAGAATTAATAAATAATACATCTCAATTATTAAATAAAGAAATTATTTACATTAAAATAACTCAATAACATAGTATATTATTAATCAAAATTTTTATAAAAAGGATTTTGAGGTCTTTCAATTTCAACATAATTATTATTTTGTTCTTCTTCAAAACTATTCATTCTAGTAGAATCTCTTAAATAAGAAAAACTTTGTTTTTTTTTAAATCTTTCTTCTTTTAAAAGTAAAAAATCCCTTTCAATATCTTCTATATTACAAGATTTAAATAATTCTTCTTTTTTTTTTATAAGTGAATCTTTCATTAATTCTTCTGAAGGAGTAAAAGGACATTTTAAAAATGATTCTTTATTAAATCTTTTTGATGTGTGGGAATTTAATTTCCTTGGTTTTGGTTTATGGATAATTGAATCACATACTATTATACATTTGTCTGTACTCATTTTTTTTTAAATTTTTTTTTGTGTATCTTGATATTTTTTTTGGAGTTTTTTTTAAATTTTTTTTATTTTTTGTTTCAAATAAATAAAATATATGTTAAATTATATTATATTTTTTTAATTTTTCATTTCTATATCTTCTTCACTTATATTATCTTCTTCATCATTGTTTTTTAAGATTTCTTCATGTTCATTCACTAAATTGCATTTTTGTTCTAAATTATTTTTTAACTCTTCACTAGCAGAAATTATATCTTCAAACCCATTAAATTTACTAGGATTTTTATTATATATATCAAAAATTTTTAAAACTACATCATAAGCTTCTTTAAAATTATGAATTTGATAATTATCAAAAGCAATTAAATACCAACAATTAATATCTTCATCATCAATTTTAACTAAAATATTTAATATTTGAATAGCTTGTTCATACATATTAATTTCAGCATAATTATTTGCAATATTTAATAAAACATCGTGATCAGGAAATTTTTCATCAGTAATATCAATAATATTAATTAAATTCATAATTTTATTTAAAGTACTTTTAGCTTCATCATCTCTTTTTCTTAATATTCTCAAATTAGATAATTGTAATAAAATATCAATATTATTATTATTAATATTTAAACCTTCTCTTATTGAATTTTCACAAATTTCTTCAGCATTATTTTTATCACATAAATCAGTAGTCATATATAATGATGCTATTGAAGCTAATCCACTTGCAATACTTTCTTTTAAATCATTATTATTTGGATTTTCATTTAATTGTTGTTTATATAATGAAATTGCTTGATTATAATATTTTACTGATTCTTCTGGATTATTTATTATTTGACCTAATGTCATATATTTTTCTGGGTTAGTATTTGGAGATAAATTTATACTTTTTAATATTAATTTTTTTGATTTTTCTATTTTATCTTGATTGAAATATACATCTGATAATAAATCTATTATTTCTATGTTATTTTGATTATTTTTATATAAATTTTCTAAAAGAAGTTGAGCTTGAGAATATTCACATGATTCTATTAAATTTTTTATTTTTTCTAAATCTGGATTTGTATTCTCCATATTTTAGATAAAAAATATTTATGAGGAAAATAATATGAAATTAATTAATTATTTTTTAAAATTGAATAAAAATATTATAAATAAATATATTTTTTATTTTATTTCTTTATTCAAAAAACCTAAAAATGTCAAAAAAAGAAGTAAGTTTCGAATCGGCAAATGAGAAATTTCAAAAGTCCAAATATGAAGAATCATTAAAAATAATAAATACAGTAAAAACAAAAGATTATGACTTTTATTTACTTCGTGCAAAAATATATTTTTCAATAAATGACTTTTACTTATCATTACAAGACTCAAATCAATGTATAAAACTCCAAGAAAACAATATAGAACCATATGAAATAGCATGTAAAAATTATATAAATATGTTTGATATTGAAAGTGCAAAAAACTTATTAGAAAAAATGAAAACTAAATTTCTTTCATCATCAAAAGAAATAAAAAAAATAGACAATTTAATAAATCAAAAGGAAAAAGAAAATGAAGAAAATTGCAAAAAATTCATTCAATATAAAGTATTTATAAATTATATGAAAGTAATATATTCTTATGGAGTATATATAAATAAAATTAATGTAAAATGGGAAAGTGATTGGATGAGATGTATATTAGCATCAGATAATATAAAAATAAATGATACATTAATAAGAGTTCCAGATGATTTATTAATAACATTAGACACAGCTCAAAATAGTGAAATAGGAAAATATTTTGATGAACCATTAAGAAAAAAATTAAATTCTCCTCATCATTGTTTATTAACAGCATATTTACTTCAAGAACAAAAAAAAGGAAATTCAAGTAAATGGTCTTTTTATTTTCCTTTTTTACCATCATCATATTCATCATTTCCAATATTTTACACAGAAAAAGAAATGAAATTATTAGAAGGAACTCAATTTTATGATATAGTAACAGATAAGAAAAAGGAAATAAGACAAGATTATGATTGGATATGTGAAAAATATTCTGGATTTAATCAATATCCATATGATGAATTTTGTAAATTTAGAGAAGTCATTTCAAGTAGAATTTTCGGAGTGACAATGAAAGGAAAAAAAAATGATATTATTGCTCCATATGCAGATTTATTTAATCATAGAAGACCAAGAGGTACTCATTGGGCTTATGAAGATGATTTAAATTCTTTTGTTGTTAGTGCTATTGAAAATATGAGTCCTGGAATGGAAGTTTTTGATAGTTATGGAAGGAAATGTAATGCTAGATTTTTATTAAATTATGGATTCACTATTGAAGATAATGAAGATGATGAAATTAAAATTTATTTAAGTTTAAATAATAATGATAAGAGATATAAAGATAAAGTTAAAGTTTTGGGTAATTCAAATAAGAAATTTACTCTTGTTAAAAATTGCAGAGATGAACAAAGTTTATTATTTTTTTCCTGGGTTAGAATTATGGAATATAATGGAGATTTTAAAGGTATTAGTATTAATAGTCCGATTATGTTGAAAAATGAATTAAATATGTTAAAGAAAGTAAAAGAAATTATGCAAAGTTATTTAAAGAATTATAAAAGTACTTTAGAAGATGAAGAAAAATTACTTAAAGAAAAAAGAAATAGTATGAATTTTAATGAATTCAATTGTTGTATTATGAGAATTGGAGAATTAAGAATTTTTAGGTATTATATTGATTTATGTGAAAAATGTAGTGAATTATTTAATAAAGGAAAAGGAGAAATTGAAAAAATATTAAATGGGAAAAATCCTAATTTTAAAGATTATGAAGGGTATATTAAAGAAGTTAAAGGAAAATTATTTATTGATTAATTATTAAGTATATGAGTTATATTTTTTGATTGTTCTTTGAAGGAGAAATAAAGATTATTTATTCAAATATATTAAATAAACCAAAAAAAAATTTTTTTAAATAAAAAATTTTAAACAAAAAAAATCCAAAAAAAGCAATAATAAAAACACTAATAAAACTCTCCCTAAAAAACTCTTTTTAACGAACAAAAAAGAAAAATTAAGGTTTATTAGCATCTTTTTTAGCTCTTCTCATTTCTAAAGGAGTTTCAAAGAATAAAATACTTCCATCAGCTCCAACACTAACAATAAAATCTTGACTAGGAGCAATTTTAGCTTTATTAATAGTTCCAGAATGTCCTAAACCTACAAATAAATTATCCCCAGTGTCATATTCCCAAATTTTTAAAATTTTATCTTCTCCACCTGTAACAAAATACTCTCCACTTTTATTAATAGCAATAGTATTAATTTCTCCATCAGAACCATCAAGCATTCTAACTTCAACACCATCAACTGCTTCCCAATAAGTAATTTTCTTATCATTTCCAACCGTGAGAACTTGACTTTGATCAGGATGAATAGCAATTTCTTTAAACATTGTAACTTCAAACATACAACAAGTTCTTACATAATTCCTAATATCCCATATGATACAAGAACCATCAGCAGAAGCAGAAATTGCTCTGTCATCAATATTATTAATAATTATACTCCATACTCTACCTCTATGTTCCTTTAAAGATGCTGCCATCACTTGACTTTGATATCCAATTTTCCAAACACGAATTTCTCCATTCATTCCTCCTGATACTATCTTCTGACAATCACTTGTAGATGCTATTGCAGTTACTCCATTCGTGTGGGCCTCATTTATGCAATACAGGAGACGACCACTTTGAGGGAGGAATGCACGGATTTTACCATCATGCCATCCACTGTAAATTGACTTACCATTTCGCATGAAACCAAAACAGAAACACTCTAAATTTGGGACATGAATACGTAAATGTTCCTGACGTGTTTCACTATTCCATATACGAATGTCCTCCTTACCACATGTTCCAAACACTCCACTGTATTCATATGGGAATTGGATATCGTTTATTGAATCATTATGACATGTATTACGTATTTCACTTTTTAATGATGAAGTTTCTACCCAATAAATATTCGATTGGTCAGTACCAACAAACATAAATGAAGACTCTGCTGTTAGAGTTATTGAAGTTACAGCTCCAAGTATTTTTCCTTCATTTTTAATTTTAAAATCAATAAAACCTATCTTGGCTATTGTACCATTCCCAGTTCCAACGAGTAAATCACTATTAGGTAACATTTTAATAGTAATAACTCCTTGGGAAAATAATTTTTTAACAGGACCAATTCTTTTATAAATTGCATGAGTTAAATCAATTTCTAAAATATCACCACTTTGAGTTCCAAAATATGCAAATTTATCTAAAGGATCAACAACCATAGATAAAGGAATTCTTTTTAAATTCCCAAAATTAACTTCAATATGACTTAATTTTTTTAATTCATAATCAACATTCCAAATTCTTATACCATAATCTTGGCAAGTGATAAATTTATTGTCACTTAAATTAAAAAATTTAACTTGTCTAACAAAAGCAGTTCCTGCAGTAGATCCACTTAAAGCTTTTCCAGTTTGCACATCCCAAACAATTAAATTATTATCATCTCTTCCTCCAACAGAAACAAGATATTTATCATTAAAAGAAAAATCAAGTGATTGAATAATAACTTTATGAATAGAAAATCTATGAATAAGTGAAAGAGTAGTTAAATCCCAAATAATAATATCTGCTTTAAAACCTGAAAAAGTTTTTTGTCCACTTGCTAAATATCTTCCTGATTTTGAAAGTGACATTATTGATATGTCATTGTCATGTCCTCTAAGAAATGCGTCTTGTCTTGTTAAAACATTACGAACTATTATTTGAGAGCCGATTGGAAATATTAATGTTTCGTTATCTGGATGAAGTATCAATCCATCTGGAACTTTACCTGAAAAACCTATTATTGCCATTAAATTTAATGACTTTTGCTCTGGTTTATTCTCCAATTCGTCTTCCATAAGTTTTATTTTTTTTTAATTTTTTTTTATTTTTTTTACTAGAATTTTTTATTGAGTTTTAATGGGTTTTATAATGGGGGTTATTCATTAAATAATTAATTTTTTATATTTATTTTTTTTGATAATTCTTTTCCATTTATTTTTTATATAAATGTATATTTTATATATATGAATTTAAATGGATTAATATTTCCATCTCCTAAATTTAAAATGAGTGATGCAAAAATATTTGGAGATGAATTAATATATATTCCTAGATTATTAAAAATAACAGATACCCAAGATTATATTCCATGTTTATTCCTTCAAGATAAAAGTAATAAAAAATCTAAAAATTTTATATTATTATTCCATGGTAATGCAGAAGATATTTTCGGAGCTCGTTCGTTGGGAGAAAAATTATGTTCACAATTATATATGAATATAATAATAATAGAATATCCAGGTTATTCAATTTATAAAACAAAAGACTCAAACTCAAATATAATATTAGAAAATACAACAATAGTATATGATTACATAAAAGCAAAATTTAATCTAAATGATAATAATATATATATATTAGGGAGATCAATTGGAACTTCACCTGCAATTTATTTAGCTTCTAAAAGAAAACCAAATGCTTTATTTGTTATAAGTGGGTTTTCTTCAATTAAAGAAGTTGCCAAAAATTTAGTAGGTCCTTTAAATGTATTATTAAAAGACAGATTTTTTTCTATTGATTATATTAAAGATGTTACTTGTCCAATTTTATTCGTTCATGGTCAAAAAGATCCTTTAATTCCTTTTAAAGAAACATTAAAATTGAAAAATATGTGTAATTGCCCCTATGAAGTTTCATTACCTGAAGAAATGACTCATAATGAATTTGATATTGATTTAGACCTTATTTCACCTATTAATAATTTTATTCATCAGAATTGTATAATTGATAAAGAAAAAAATAATTTTAATTTGGGAGAGGAAAGTAAGAGAAAAATATTTTTAACTCCTGATTATATTGAAAAATTAATATTAAGTGATAAATAAATAAAAATTTATATATAAAACAATTAATTTAAATTTTCAAAAATTATTATAAATTAAAAAACATAAAAAATTATTAAATTGTTAAAAAACTGAACACCCAATTCAATTTAATGTATAAAAAATAAACTTAGAAATTTTTTTTTAAAAGATTAATTTTCTCTTCAAATATTAGTTAATATTAAACAAAATTTTTGAATATCCTTTGTTGAAGAAATTATTATCATGAAGAAATCAAGTGATTTAAAAATAGGAGAACAACCTAAATCTTTTTCTAAACACAAAGATATTGAAAAGAAATAAATAGATTTCCGATAATTTTATTTTAAATTATGATTTATTTATTTCAAAAAAGTTATTTATATAATTAAAATAACATATCAGAGAAAATATATTAAAAATTTGGATATTTTATATATTTTTTTTATTTATAAAAGAAGATAAATAATTAATTTTATTATTTATTTATAAAAAAATGAAGAGAATAGATATCTTAATTTATATTATATTATTTATTCAATGTTATCAAATTTCTTGGGATTCAAATTCTCTTTGGGATATAACTTATAAAAATTTTTCCTCATCAAATAACTCATGGAACTATTATTTAATAGATCCAGATAATTTATTAACAAAAGAAGAATACTTAGCAACAAAAAATCAATTAAATAATTTTTATGATAAAAACTTAGTACATATATATGTATTTTTTATTGCTAACATAAAATTTAATTCAAATTTAACTAAAGTAAATTACTTGAAAGGTCTTATAGAAGATTTAACTCAAAACATTCAAAGAATATTATTTGATACTTTTAAAGATCATGAAAGCATATTAATAATATTAATATCAAAAAATGATAAAATTATCACGTTCAAATTAGGCACAACCACGGCATCAAAAATATCAGATAGTACTATAGAAAAAATAAATAAAAATTCCAAAACATATTTAGAATATGATAATAGAAAATTATTATATAATGTAATATCAGATTTCAATAGTTTTATAGATAAAGATTATGATTTCATGGACAGAGAAAAATTAGATGATTATGAAAATCCTTTTGATTTTGAAGATGAAGATAAAGATGAAGAAATTGATCCTTGGGACCAAAAACCATTAGGTCCTGTTACACCTTATAAACCTAAAGAAGAAAAGAAAGATGAAGATAAAGATAATAATAAAGATAAAGATAAGGATAATAATGATAAAGAGAATAATCAAAATAAAGATGATAATGTTGTTAAAAAAGATGGAGAGAAAAGTAATTTTTATCAAATATTTTTTATTATTTTAATTTTAATTATTTTATGCTTTGCTATTTTGTTTTATTTCCTTGGAAAAAAAATGAAAATATTAAAAATTAAAACTATTAATTATGAAAGGTTAATAGGAACTGAATTAGAACAAGCATAATAAGAAATGAAAAAGAAAAAAAATAACAGATAATTTAAAAAATAATTTGTAATATTATCTCATAAATTTATTTCAATCTAAATAATAAATATTTATATTTATTCAGGTTTGTCATGTTTTAAAAAAATTTAACATAATCATATATATAAAAAAATTTTTTTTCAAAATTCTAAAATAACTTGAAATTCAAAAATATTTTGAGTAATTTTAATTTTTGAACCACTAATATATATTGACATTATTTTTATTTGTGTAATATATTTAAGTATGAGACCTCGAATATTCTATAAATATTTAATTAAGTTAATAATTTTTTCTTCATAATCTGTTCAAGATTTCCATTTTCCAAACTTTTTATATATATATTAAATATTTATTATATTATTTAAAATATAATAAAATTTTACACTGTAAAAGTATAAAGAAATAAGTCTAATTCTTTTGTTTTCTCTATTTCTTATGATAATTCTAATTATTAGTAATATAAATATAAAACGATTATTCCATATCTTTTAATATTGTATTTTTATCTTTGTAATACACTTTTTATTCGTTATAGAAATTATTTTTCTTTGTTCTTTTTTTTGTTTTCGATTTCATTTATTTGTTCTAATAATTTTTATTTTTTTGGATTTTCATTAGGATTTGATATTTCATAATATATTAACAATAAAAATAATAAAGTTACAAATAAGGAAATGATACGAAAATTATTCATATCAATATAAAAAATAATCATAGAATTAAGTAAGTGTTCATAAATTTTATTTTATTATTATTTGTATTTTGATTCATTAAATTTTCTTTGTTTATTTTTTAAATTCTTTTTAATTTATTGATTGCTTTTTGTTATAAAAAACAATTATCTTTCTTTATTCATAATATAAATTCACTTTTTACATTTCCTTCTCCAATTAATAAATATATATCCCCCTTATTCTCTTTATATAAGAAATAATCTTCTTTTAATTTTCCCAATAAAATCATTCTTAATTTCAATTAAATTTGAAAAAGTGTTTGAAATATTTCCTATATCTAAATTCCTTTATAATATATATTAACATCATTAAAGTTTTATTCTTTTAATAATAATATTATCATTTTCATCAACTGAAAATCTCCATATTGAATTATTTAATTTACAAATATATCATCATCTATTCAAAACTTTAAACAAATTTAAATTTTAAAAAAAAATAAAATTTAAAATAAAAAAAATAATTGTGAAAAATAAATGTCATTAGCTGAAAATGAAAAAGAAGAAAATTTATTAAATCCTTCATCTTTATCAGAAGAAGAAGTTTTAGCAAAAAGAACATGGTTTCAAAGAACATTTGGAAAAATGAGGCCAGATTCTTTAAGAGGAGCCTTATTTAATTTATGTATATTATCCTTAGGATCAGGATGTTTAGCAGTACCACAAAAATTTGGTTATATGTCATTAATAATTTCTCCTTTTGCAATAATAATTGCAGGTTCAATTAATTTATGGGCTTTATTTTTAATATCCTCTTTGTATTCTAAATTTAAAATAAAAAGATATGATTTATTAGTTGAACATTTATATGGTAAATCACTAGGAATTGTATTAGGAATTGCGATGATAATTAATCAATTTGGAATTTTAATTTTATATCAAGTTATTTTATATAAATTATTAGGAGGAGTTATTAATGAAATAGGTAATTTAGGTTATAAAGATATTAATGATTTTTTAGAAAGAAGTTTTTGGGGAGAATATAAATGGAAGTTTATAGTTTGTTATTCTTTAGCTTCTTTTATAATATTACCTTTATGTCTTTTAAAAAATGCTTCTAAAATGAGATATACTTCAACTTTTGGTATTATATCTATTTTCTTTTTAATTTTTGTTATTTTAATAGAATCACCTTTTTTTATTAAAAATTGGTGGAATGATGGTTATACTAAACAAAAAATTAATATATTTAACATTAAACAAGGTTTTGATAAAGATATGAAATTTATTAAATCAATAACCACTTTATTTTATGGTTTTTCTTGTCATGTTGGTGCTTTTCCAGTAATAGCTTCATTAAGAAATCCAAGTAGAAAAAGGGTTGATAAAGTTTTTAGAAATGGAATGATTATTGATATATTATGTTATTTAATTATTGGATTTAGTGGTTATTTAACTCAACCTATTAATACTCCTGATTTAATTATGGAAAGAACTAAAATATTTAAAAATGATTTTTTAATGACTTTTGCTCAATGTGCTTTTATTTTTACACTTTTTGCTAAAATTTCTGCTAATTATAATGCTTATAGAGTTGCTTTACTTTCTTTATTTAATATTGATTCTAATTCTTTTTCTAATAAAATTAATTATATTGTTACTATTATTACTTTAGCAATAACTACTTTTATTTGTGTTGTTTTTCAATCTATTTCTGATTATTTAAGTTTAATTGGGTCTTTTTGTACTGTTACTATTTCTTTTTTAATTCCTGGGTTATTGTATATTAAAGGAAATGATTATCCTAAAAGTCATTATAAAAATATTTGTACTACTATATTATTATGTATACTTTGCCCTATTGGTTTAGCTTCTGGAATTTTTACAATTCAAGGAATAATAGAAAAAACCAAAAAGAAATAAATTTGATAAGGCCAAATTATAAAATTAATTTTCTGAAAATTATATTGTTTTTTAATATTAAAAATATTATAGTAAAATTTATATTATCTTTTATGTGACTTTTAAGTTTATTTAAAATAAATAATTTTCTATTTTTTTCAAATAATAATTAAATAGTTGTTTTTAATCATCATTGTTATATTTTTGATTTCTTAAATAATAATAATTATTGAATTCAATTGAAATTCTTATTTAATCATTTAATTTTTTTTCAAATATTTTACTGTTTTCTGGTGTCAAAAAGACTAGTAACTTAATCATATCTTATTTTTTTTTGTTTTTGTAAATTTTGAAAAAGAATTGATTAAATATTTTTTCTAATTTAATAATTTAAATAAAAAAAGCGTTCCAAACAATTATTTTTATATCTATCATTATTATAAAATAAAAAAATAATATTTAAATAATATAAAAAATATGTTCAGTAACAGTTCAAGATTACCATCAAATATATCATATCATCAAATAGCAAATATTAATGATGACAAATTTTTATTTTGTTTAGATTTCCCAAAATTAGATTTTGATTTTTGTTGTGGATGTTCATTAAGAAGTGGAGTATTATTTCTTGGAATTTTTTTTATTTTATGTGGAATAGGTTCTTTATTAAATATAATAAAAGTAGGAACACAATTTGAATTATATTCAACAATAATAATGTTAATAATATATTCAATAGCATTTATTTTTTTATTAATTTCAGGAATTAATTTTAGCTATACTTGTGCTTATATTGCTTATATTATTTATTTAACTATTTTGATTTTAAATTTAAGTGAAATTTTATTTATGACCACTTTAATTTTTCTTGGTGATTATACTCCCGCAGGAACTCAAAGTAGAATTGTTAAAGGAATTGGATTTTTATTAGTTGGATTATTACTAAGTGGATTATATTTATATTGTTTATGGATTATTTTCTGTTATATGATTCATTTAAAATATGATAGAGTTGATTTGGTTTGTGGAGATTTTAAAAAAATTAAAAATATTAATACTATGAGTTTAGCTGGAATGAAAATTAATGAAAATAATTATAAGTTAATTTAAATATTTTTTTTTTTTTATTTTTTTTATTTTAATTATTTATATATATTGAAAGTTTGATTATAGATATAATTATCCGAAATTGCTTTATTTCCAATTGACAAACTATTTTGTATACCTATCAAATTATTTCTATTTTATTTTTTTATTTCATTCTTATTTATTATATAAATTTTGTTCCATAATTAATTGTTAAATAAAATTAATATCAAGTTTGATTTATTTATGTTTTTTATGAAAAAAAAAATATAATAATTATTAATGGAAGGCTATAATAGCAATACTCAATTAAATGAAAATTCTGAAAATATAAATAATAACCAACAAAATATTCAAGAAGAAAAAAATATAATCCCTGAAAATGATATAAATCAAAAAATAGAAAATGAAATAAAAGAGGAAAAATCAATTAAAGAAGTAGATTTTTTTTTAATGGATAATTCACAGTTACAAAAGTATCTTGAAGCAAAAAATTATTCTGAAAATGTAATAAATCAAATTGTAGAAAATAATTTAACTTCAAAAGACTTAATAAATATAGTCAAATCTGAAGAATCACTTAAAAATCTTTTTGGAGAAAATTATCATGATATAAATTCTCTAAAATCATTAATTAAAAATGAAATAGAAAAAGTATTAAAAATTACAATATTAATTGATGATAATAGAGAAATAACAATGACTTTAGAAAATGACCCTGAATATACTTTAGAAAATATAACTCATAATTTAGCCTTAATTTTAGATAGTTCAAATAAAATCTTTTTAACCCCTAAATCAGTTCCAAATGAAATTCTTCTTCCAAATATTAAAATAATACCAAGATTAATATCTTCTCCAGAAAAATATTCTAATTTAAAAGTTTTTAATATTAAAGATGTTAAAAAAATAAAAGAAGAAAAAATTAAAGAAGAAGGTTATTCTTCTGTGAATAATAAAAATATAGACTCTGAATATGTTTCCACTGGAATTACCAAAAATTTTGAAAATAAAGATATTTATTCAAATACAAATTTGTTAGGAGGAAATAATTATACATCAAATATTTCTAATATGTATACTAGTAGTTTATTAAATAATAAAAATAATCAAATTAATCAAGGATATACTTCTTCTTTATTAAATAATAAAAACAATCAAGGTTATAGTTCTTCTTTATTAAATAAAAACAATCAAATTAATCCAGAATATACTTCATCTTTAATTAATAAAAATAATCAAATAAATCAAGGTTATAGTTCACTAAATAATAATACTAATAATGAAGGTTATTCTTCTTTATTAAATAATAATAATGATAAAAATAAAACAAACACAGAATATTCTTCATCAATAATTAATAAGCAAATACAAACAACAGATAATCTAGATAAAGATAATTTGAATAAGGATAATTCAAGAAATATGGCTTTTCAAAAAATAGAAAAAAAAAGCTTTACTTCAGATTTAAAAAGTACTCCTCCAAATCAAGAAAGTGATACCCAATATTCTTCTTATTTATATAGTTCATCTAATAATTATAAACTGCCTAATTATAATGTTGGTTATTCTTCTGGAACTAATTATCAAATTCCAACAAAAGAAAAGGGAAATGAAAACAAAACTGAAATTAATAAAAATTTTCAATTACCATCTTATCAAATGTCAAGAACTAATTTCCAAGGTTATTCTTCTTCTTTAGCTAATCAAGGTGGATATTTTTAAACCATTCATTATTTAAATACTTTATTTTTAAAATTTAAAAAAAAATTTCTATTTGTTAAATTTTAACTATTTACATTTTTTGTTTAAATAATAAATAAAATAATAATATTCCTTTATTTTAATATTATAAATATTAACTTTCCTATCTTCTAATTATAAAAATCAAGAATAGAAATTAAAAAAATAATAAAAAGATAAAAAATGATAAATAAATAAAAGCTAAATACTAAAAAAGAATAAAACTAAATTTAAATAAACCAAAACTAATCTCAAATAATTAATTTATTTGAAATTATTAACCACACAAACATTCCCAGCACATTTAACAATCATTTTAAATGTATCAGATTCCATTCTATTTAATAAATATTTTTGTGGTTTATTATAAAAAATAATAAAAGAAAAATCATGATAACTATTAAAATTAACAAATTCAGAAAATTCTTTAATTTTTTGTCCCGGTTTTTTAGAATATTCAATTAAATGATATTCAACCCTATTAAATTCAATTCCATGTCTAATTACTTTCGAAATAGCTAAATCTCTTAAATAATCTTTTCCTTTTTCAGGAATTAAATTTCCAATAGAAATTTGATCACAAGAAAAATTAATTAAATCTTTAAAAGCTTCAATTGCTTTTAAACCTTCAGGAATATGATTTTCAATAATAAATAACCAATGAAAATTTTTATTTCTTGAATTTTTTCTTAAAGTAAATTCTTTAATTAAAATAAAAGGTTTTTTTGAATTACATAATAAATAATCAATTGCATTATATTGGAAAACATAATTACAAATTTGATTTTTCAATCCTCCATAACCAAAAACCATATAATCAACATTAGGAAGATTTTTATTTATATAAGAATAAATTTGTTCAATTTGAGCATTATAAATAGTATTCAAAAATAAATTAGTATAAAAAGAATATCTATCTTTATTTGAAAATTTAATGAAAAGTAAAGTTTCATATTTAGCAATAATTGTATCTTTTTGATTATGATAAGTAAATTCTTGATCATTTTCATTATCATAAATAAAAATACAATTTAATTTATTTTTATATGGTAAATATTCTTGAATTAAAATTTGAAAAGCATTTTCGGTGTCTTTACTTCCATCTAATGAAAGAGAAAAAGTTAAATTTTTTATTTGATTTCTTGAATGAAACCATGCTGATCTTGTTAAAACATTTATATTATTTCTCATATTATCTTCTTCTCCTATTGTTTCCATTTTTGTAGATACCGTTGATAATGGAGGAGGAGAATTTTGGTTTTGGGGAATTAACATTTTTTTAATATATTATTTTTGAGGAAAATGGTTTATATTATTTTTATTATTTTTTAAGAAGATTTATTTTTTTTTATCTTTAATTATTTTATTTAATATTTTTTTATTCTTTACACTATAATTCAATCTCATTCAAAATTAGAATAAAAAAATGAAATTATAAAAATCAAATATAATATTTTTCTTTAAATAAAATCATCTATATTTATTGATTATTATTCTCATTTTTATTATTATTTCCTCTTTTAATATAATTAAAAATAAAAGTCTTCAACCCAGAAACAGAGCCAAAAACAGCTTGTTGAATAGGTTGTAAAATTTCTTCAGGAAAAGTAAATTTAAGTGTTATAAACCACAAAAAATAAATAACATCAGAAACAATAAAAACAACAATAATAGTTAAAATACATGTTTGCATTAAAATCCATTCATCTCTTCCAAATCCAGCAACTTGAGCAATAAAAATAATAAAATCAATAATAACACAAACAATGGTAGAAACCATATAACCAAAAAATTTATTTTTATTATCTTCCCATTTTTGAATAAAAACTTCATTAATTTGTTTTTGAATTAATTCAATTATTATATCTTCTTGAAAATTAGGGTTTTTTGCAACATTTTCCATAATTTCATAAGTTCTTGGCATATTATATAATAATTTTAAACCTAAAACTCCTTTTATAATATGAACTAATAAAAACCAAACTAAATACATATCTTTTGGACTTGATATAAATAATAAAAATCCTACAAACCATAATCCTAATTCAAATAATGAAGTATAATATATTAAACGTATTAAACTATTGAATTTTATTTCAACTTTTGATGTAAATAATATAAATTTAAATAATTTTGTATTTTTTTGAATTGGAACATATTCATCAACTGTACTTTCTGAAATTAAACTTATTTCATTTTTATTATAACCAAAGTCAAATCCACCTTCACCAGACATTTATAATTAATATAAATAAACTATTAATAAAAAAAATAAAAATTAAAGTTATTCTTAATTATGTAATTTAGAAATAATATTTTGTTCTTGTTTTATTTTTGAATATTCTTCCCAATTTCCATCTCCATTTTCTTTAAATAAATAAACAGAATTATCTCCTGTTGAAACTGCTAAATAAGTTCCTAAAGGAGACCATTGAACATTCCAAGTAGGACTTCCAAATATTTTATTTAATTCATATTTTTTCCAATCATTATTTTTTTTTTTCCATATTCTAACTGTTTCATCTTCACTACAAGATGCAATTGTTTCTGATAAATTACCTATTGATTTTAACCAATCTACTCCTCTTATCCAATTTGTATGTCCTTCTAATAATGTTTGAGAAAAATTATATGTTATTTTCTTTTTTTTTTTATCTAAATTTAATTGATTTATTATCTTTTTTGATATTGTACTATTTTGATTTGGAATATTATTCCATATTTTAATTAAATTATCACAACCTCCTGTTACAAATCTTAAACGAGAATAACTCTTTTTTAAAATATTATCTATTTTATCTATATTATTATTATTATTGTTATCATTATTTATATCATCATTATTATTATCCTCATTTTCATTTTCTCTGAATGGAGAATAAATAAAAGAAGGAGCAAAACTTAAACAATTAACTCCCATTAGGTGAGCAGTTATTATTTGATTAAACCATTTATCATTTTTATTTTCATGAATGGAAATTTTTCCATCTGTTGAAACACATAATAAAATTAAACCATATTCTTTAGGAGAAAATTCACAAGCATTAACAGAATTAGTATGATCTAAAAATATATAATCTTTTTCCCATATTTTTTTTTTCTTTTCTTTATATATTTTTACTTTTTTATCAAATCCAACACTTGCTAAATAAGAACCAAATTTTGGATGTGACCATGATAAATCCCAAATTGATAAATTATGCCTTTTTTCTTCTGATATTTTTATTAAGTCATTTTGAAATATTTCATATATTGTTATTTTGCCTTCATTATTTCCTGTTGCTAATCTATTCCCAAAATAATCACTTTTTATACAATGCTAATTTTTGTTTTTGGTTTTTTATTAGTTTAATTATAAGTTATTATACTACTACTGTGTTTATTGAAGTTTTGTCTATTAAGGAAAAGGTATTTAATTCCATTTTTTATTAATTTGATTTTAAAATAATATTTTTTTTTCAGATACAAATAATTTAATAAAAAATCTATCATATATTTATATTTTATTTATATAATTTCTTAAATAAAGAAACACAAACTAGAGAATCTAAAGCAGAATAATGTAATTGTGACTCTTTTAAAGGCCTTTTTTCCCAGTTAGAACATTGTTCATATTTACATAAAGATTTTCCTAAAAGCTCTTCACATGTTAATTTAAGTGATCTACATTTTTTCAAAAAAGTATATTGATATAAATCAATAATATCAATTAACTCACATTTAGATAAAACATTTGATATTTCATCAGGTAAAACAGATAAATCGTTTTTATTGAATGAAAATCCAATAAATTTTTTATTTAAGAACATTTTTTCGAAAACAGTAAAAAATTCTTTAACTTTACTTAACTTAATTAAATCAATAATCATCATATTTTTTTCTTCAAAATCACACATTTGAATAATAGAAACTTTAATTTTATTTTGAGATTTCATATTTTGTTTCCATTCTGTATCAATTCCTATATATTCAGAATTAATAAAATATTTAGAATATTCTAAATTTAATATATCTAAATTATCTATAAATGAAACATTTATTTCTTTTCTTGAATATTGTATACAATTTTCATCATGTGGACCAAAAAAATCTTCTTGAAGATTGATTTCTGATTTTTCTTTTATATCATAATTATCCTTTTTTAAAATTCCCTTTTCAACTCCTATATTAATTAAATATAAATATTTTTGATAATTTAATTTTTGATTTTCATTTTTTTCATTTGATTTTTCTAAATATTTATTAATAGAAAAATTTAAAGTATTTTCATTGCTTAAAGCAAAATCAACAATAATATCAAAGTGATCATCTTCTTCTCTTATTTTATAATTCATAAATGAAATTTCTGCTTTTTTATCTAATGGTTTTTGAATATTATCTGGAAGATTAATATTTGTCATAATTCTAATTATATTTAATAATTCTTTTTCTTTGTTTATATTATTTTGAAAATATGAATTTATAAATATTGGAAATTTTTCTTAATAAATATTGTATATTTTCTTTGTCTGATATGTCAATATTAAATAATGTTTGTTTTATTAATTTTTCAGGTAAAGTTTTTCTAGTTTTTTCATCTAAAAATTTGATTAATTTAAGTGATTTAATTGGTGCTTTTATTTTTGTCATAAGAAATCCAAAAAATGTATTTATTTCTTTTTCAATATTTGAAAAATTACTTTGATAATTATTCTCATATATTATATTATAATAATTTAATAATTCATAATAATCATTTAAACTTGGTTTCTCCATTAAATCAATTATTAATGAATTTTTTATTTCTTCTGTCAAATTTTTATTTTCTTTATTTGTTTCAAGAATCATTTTTATAAAATGTGAAAGTATTGAATTTGGATTTATTGTTTTAAGAATAAATTGATTAAAAGAAAGAAAAATATCTTCATCTAATAAATAAGTATTATACATTAATTGAATAAAATAATCTTTGAATTCTGGTTTGTTTAGTTTATCTTCTTTTTCTTCTTCAAAATTTCTTTCTTCTATATTTTCATTCAAATAAAAAATCTCATATGAATATAATTTTTGAAAAGAAAAAATATATATTATTTTCAATAAAATTATTCCTTCATAATTTTTTGTATTATTTTTATCTGAATAATAATTTTTTAATTCATCATAAATTTCAAAAAAAGAAATATATAATTTCAAGTTTTCTAAAGAATTGTTTTTATTAAAAATAATGTTTTTTTGAAATAAATCTATTGCTTTGTTTTTAACATCATTATTTTTGTTAACTAAGAAATCATTATCTTTAAAAAACAATAATAAAGAGAAAATATTCATAATTTCTGTATTTAAATGTCCGTTAAATTCATCTTTTGAATTTTCAAATATATTAATAAAATAAATAAAAATATCATTATCAGTTTCTAAAGAAAAAATCGATAATATCTTTTTCATTAATTTTTCATAACTAAAAATATTTGGATATAATATGCAATTTCTAATATTTGAATTATAATTCTTATTTGAATTTACAAAAAAATTTGATAATTCAAATAATTCTTTATATATAGAATTAAACCTTTTATTTTCATTTTTCTTTTTTTCAATTTCTTTTTTTCTTTCAATTTTTTTCAAAAATTTGTCTGTTTTTTTTTCATTTTCAGAATTTAAGTTTTCCATAAAATGAAAAAAAATTGAAAAAAAGAATTAATTAGTTAAAAATTTTTATTATAATATTATAAATTACTATTTAATGGTAAAAATACCATTTTTAATAAACCCAAGAGTATATAAAATATCTTGAATAAATTCTTTAAAATTTTTATCATTTTTCATAACCCTTTCTAAGGTTCTTTTTTTATATTTTGCTCCATCAATTTCTCTTATAATTTTTCTTAAAGATTTATTTTTAAGCATATTTATAATTTTTTGATTTCCTTTTAATTTGTCTAAATCTTTTTTTTCTAAAATAATATCTTCTTCTTCATCTAAATTCAAAGGTTTATCATGATTTAAACTTTCATTTTCATTATTTTGATTATTATTCCCTTCGATTGTAATACATTTTTCTTTATGTTCTTTAAAGCAATTAATTGAACAATAATAATTTTTACATTTAGGACATTTATAATTACTATTATCAATATTACAAATAATACATTTTTTAGATTTTTCTTCCATAAAAATAATATAATAAAAACAATATTATGAATAAAAAAAATAAAAAATTCAACAAAATATTTTTTATTAAAATCATAAATTAACTTATATTTCCTCTAAAAATAAACAATCAAATATTTATTTGTATAGAGAACTAACTAATTTAGTTTCACTTTCATTTTCATTTTCTTTAAATTCAATATCTTTATTTTCACAACAAGATTTATAAACACCTCTAAAGAAAAAAAAACAAAAAAGTGAATCAAATAATCCAGTTAAACAATATAAAATAGAATTAAAATAATAAAAGAAAATAATAAAATTTAGATTTTTTATCATCTCAGCAAGATATTGAACTAATTTAATAAACCTAGAAATAAGTAAAAAAAAAGGAAATAATTTAAATAACATTACATAAATTTTTAAAGTTTCATATTCATTTTCATTTTGCTCTTTTAATTGATTAATTTTGTTTTTATAAAAATGATGACTTTTCAACAAAACTACAAAATTATAAATACAATTAACAATAATAAATATAGTTAAAATACTTCCAAAAAGAAGTGATTTGTATTTCTTCTCATCATCAATTTTATCAAAGGAACAATGAGTAAAAGCAAAACCATATCCAGAAAAAAATAAAGGAAGTATACTTATCATTATAGAAAAACCTAAAGAAAAAAGTAAAGAATTTATCATTTGCTCTTTATGAGTACCTAATCCAATTATTTTAGTAGAATAATAAAATAATCTTGTTATTATTGTTGTCCAGCATACACCATTTAATTCAAAAAAATTATGAAAAAAAGAGTAAGATTGACAAAAAGTAGAATTTGAGAATTCTTTGTAATATGTCACATTTTTATTTAAGTTTTTATCAAAAATAAATACTTTTATGTAAAAACTTCCTTCTGTTAAAGCACTAAATAAATTAGATAATATTAATAAAAACATATAATGACTTCCTAAACCTACTTTCTTTTCATTTTTTGATTCAACATTAGATAAAGTTGTTTGTTCAAAAGTTGTTGTATCTTCTTCCATTTTTAATGATTTTTGAAATTTTAATTGGAAACATAATAATATATATAAGATTACTATTACTAAACAAGAAAATATACTTATAATTGAACACACAAATCTTGTTAAAGTTAAATTTTTTATATAGTCATAAAAAATATCCATTTTTTAAAATGGGAATTTTATAAAATATTTTTTTAGTAAATAATAATAAAAAAATTAAATTACTCTCATTTAATATACATTATTCCTATTCATTATTTTTTATATTTAAATAACTTTCTAACATTTTGTCTATTTCTACATTTTAATAATGTTTTATCTAAGGATTATTCTATTTTTTTTTATTTTTTGTTTCATTATCATCATTTTAATTGTAACAACAATAAAACCAGTCATAGAAAAATCTTCTATTCATTTCATAAATTTAATTATAGTTTTTAACATTATTATCCAAATATTTATTTAGTTAATTTTATAATAGATTTTATTTTTTTTTTTCTCATTTTTTCATAAATTACTTCATTTCAGTATATCTTATATTTAATACATTATTTAATGGATTTGATCTTCTTCTAAATATTGCTTTTTCTTTAAATATATTTTTATAATATGATAATTCTTCCTTTTTTTTCTTTAACAAAACTTTACTTTCACTTAATTGTTTTAATTCAGGAAGAGAAATCATAGTTTTTAGAATGTTTGATTTGAAATTTTTTTTTCTTTCTTTTTTCTCTAATATTATTTCTTTGGTTCTCATCATTGAGTTTATTATATTTAATAGTAATCTAATTTGTTTTGTTAAAAAATCATGGCTTTTTTAATATTAAGTTTTTTATTTTTTTTTATTTCTTTTAGGATATGATAATGAATTTTAGTATTTTTAATTGTTTTGTAAAAATGTTTAATTATTTTTAATTTAGTTCAATATTATTATATTATTTATTATTAAAATGAATTAATTTTTTATAACATTTTTTCCCTAGAAAAAATAAAAAGAAAAAAAAGTGAATATAATTTGAAATTGATGAATGAAGATAAAATAAAAGAAAAAAGAAAATAAAAAAAGATTTAAATAAATTATTTAATCAAGAAAAATAATTCATTATAAAAATAAATCAAAATTAATTTGATTTGAAAAATGAGATTATTATTTTTAAAAAGATAATATAAGTATTATTTTCCCTTTATAATAGTTAAAAATTCCATTTTCATTTTTTGAATATTATTAATAATAACAGAACAATAAATTTTATAATGAACCAATTCTTTTTTTTTTGATTATCGATATCATTGATTGATTAAAATGTTTTCTTACAATTTTGATTTTTTTTTTTTTATTTTATTGATATTATAGGGCAAATTATGTTTTTTTATTTTTCAAAATATTTATTTCTTATTGTTCCTTAATTTGCCTTTTTTTATATATTATAGAATTAAAATCATTTATAAAAGATAAAGTCATTAAAGTAAATCTTTCTTATCATATTTTTCTTTTTTTGTTTTTAAATATTGTTCAATTAAAAATATTGTTCAATAAAGAAAGGTTTTTGATATTTTTTTATTTAATTATTTTGAGTTTTCTTCTATCTTTTTCTTGTTTATTTATTCTAATATTTTTCATTTAAATTTCTATGAAAATCAGAAATAGTTTTGTTTTTTCATTTTATTTTAGATAATAATAATTAATATATTTTTTTGAAATATTTTTTTTGTAAATTAAAATTCTTGGTTTAGAAAGAAAAATGCAAAAAAAATTAAATAAAGACATTTGTTTATTTTTAAAAATTCAAAAAATTATTCCTTCAAATAAACAAATTTATTATATTATACTAATAATAAAATTAATTCCTCTTTTAGTAATAACTCATGATTGGGATTTAGATTCAAATAAAGGAATTTCAAAATGGATAAGAAAATTTACACTTGCAGAAATAATAAACAATATTACAATTTCAGAAATATTTTATATTATTGGAATAATTGGTTTTATCCTTTCTATCATAGATTTACTATTATCTTTTTATTTTAAATCAAAAGTAGATTTAGAAGGAAATATTAATTCAAAATATAATAAAGAATTAACTTTTTTTTCTTATAATATCTTTTTTTTATTTTATGCTTTTACTCAATATTATTATTCATTTTTTGTAGAATTAATTTTTTCAAGTAGGAAAAATATTATGATTTATTTAATTGGAGTTATTCTTTTTTCAATTTCAGTGATATTTGCTATTGTAAATTCAGTAAATTTATCATCTATAATAATTCATGAACCAATGTTTGTTTATAATCGTTCTCCTTTACTTAACCCTTTAAATAAACTTGATTATTATAGCATGTTAATTTCAATTATTCAAATATTTATTCAAGCTGAATTTCATTTAAAATTCAAAGAATTTATTCTTATGAAAATTATAATTAGAAGTATTTATTGTTTAATTTTTATCAAAATAATTTTTGATTTTAATGTTTATTATTCTTCTTTTACTTTTTATAAACTTTTATTTTTGTATTTATGTATTTGTTTTATTTCTTGTGTTATTGAATTTATATTTTTATATGACTATAATAATAATTTGAAAATTCTTCAAAAAGATGAAGTCACAATAATATTTAAAATAATAATAGAAATTTTAATAAGTTTAATTATAGTAGAATTACATTTTTATTTTGATAATAGAAAATTAAGGAAAAATATTTTAAATTTTAATCATAATAATCCAAAAAGTTTCAATATGTCAATGATTAAATTTATTAATAATGTTTATTACCAAGAACAACCTTTTCTTTTAAGAAAAATTTTTTTTGATTTACATACTGAAATAAAGAAAAGAATTCATAATCCAAAATGTAAAAATAAAAGTGAAAAATGCTATTATTGTCAAGTTTTTAATTCTCAAAATTATTTAACTCAAATGAATTTTTATATTAAGAAAATTAAAGACTCAGATAAATTTAATTATAATTGTATTAAAAAAAATTTTCCTTTACTTGTTGGTTTTATAGATTATGAAATTAATTTTTATGAAACTATGACTTTTGATGACACAACTATCATTGATAATATCTTTTTTGTAATAGTATATTTTTTTATATATAATCATAGTTATTATAGATGTATTTATCTTTTGGAAAAAATAAAAGAAAAACCAAAAATAAAAAAAAGCTTTTATTGTCTTGCTCAAATTGAAACTTTGAAAGAAAAAATTTTAAGGATTTATAATAATAATTTACATCAATCAAATGGAAGAATTCAAATGATAACAATTGAAGATGATAAAAAACATCATTATAGTTTAATTAAAAAATATTTAAGAAGTTATAGAAGTATAGATAGAATAATGTATCTAGAAAATGAACATAAAAAATTTTTATTTAATTATATGAATTTAATGAATAACTTTAATGATGATTATATTTCATTTGAAAGTTTTAAAAAAGAAATATTGAAGTTTAACGAAAATTATAAAAGATTAAATAAGGAAACAAATAATATTTTAAAAACATATAAATGTAACATAATATATTCATATATTAAATTTACTACATTTTATCAATATTATAGGAATATTGTTCCAAAAAATATTGAAGAAGGATTAGAAAATTTTTTTTCAGAACAATTATCTTCATTAGTATTAAATTCAAAAAATTATTATGCTTTAATATTTGAAGCTGAATTTGTTAAAAATAATATTGAATATAAAATAAGATATGTTTCAAATGATTTAATCCATAAATTAAAATATACTAAATTTGAATTTAAAAATTTAACTCCTGAAAATATCTTTCCAAAAACTTTTTATAAATCATATATATATAACTTCACAAAAACTTTAGAACAAGGAATGGATGTAATTCAACTAAACAATTGTTGTTTATTAGATAAAGAAAAATATGTGATATTATATGATTTATCAGGAAGTACAATTTTTAGACAAAATAAAATAGAATTTTATTTAAAATTAACAGAAGCAAAAGAACAAATAATAATAAATAAAAATACTCCTAAATCGCCATCAAAAAATAAAACATCAAATATAAATTCAATTAAGTTAAATCATTATTATGGAGCTTGTTTTTTATTTACAAATCGATTAGGAAAAATACAGAATTTAAGTAGAGGATTTGAAGATTTTTTTTTTCTTAATAGTGAAGTTTTAACTAAATATAATATTTACATTAATGATTTATTTAAATTTGAAAAATTTCATAATCAAGGAAATTTTACTCAAAATTTATCTTCTGTTTATAATAATATTAATGAAATTTATATGAGAGAAGTTGGTCAATTAGGTGAAGATGCTTTTTCTAAAATAATTATTCCTTTAAATGAATTCAAAAATTCTATGGATAATTCTAGTTTAAATTTTCATGTTGAAGTTAATTTCAAAGAAAAAAAATTAAATAAAGGAAAAAATAAAATTAAATATTATTTTATTTTTACTATTTCTATTTATGAAGATATTTCTCCTTTATCTGTTAATTATACATTGATTAATAGTGGTAATATTAGACACAGTTTTTTTTCTCAGAAAAGCAGTTCTAAATTAACTGAATTTGATATTAATAAAAAACAAAATGATGATGGAAATAAATTATTATATGATTTTCCTTATGATAATAAAATTTCTAAAATAAAATTTATAGGAAATCTAATTTTGGAAAAATATATGAAATTTAAGAAAAGTCATAATGAAAAAACAGAAAATTTAATAAATAACAATTTAAATGAATTGAATAATGAGCACAAAAATAATAATAACGATAATAAAAACAACAATTCTTCTAATACTAATAAAGGTAATAATAATAATTCTAATATTGATTCTTTACTTAATCTAGTTAATCACAACCAAAATAAAAAAACAAATCCAAAAATCAAAAATATAAATTTTTTTGCAAAGTATTATTCTTTTTTTGTTGAAATCATTTTCCTGTTAAGTTTTTTCATAATTTATATTCAAAAAATTGAAAAAATCAAAAATCAAACAAATTATTTTACTTCTTATCACAATTTATTAATGTTTGGTCAAACAATTCATCAAATAGCATTAAAAGTAACATTAATGCAATTTCAATCAAATAATCTTCAAATAAAAATGATAAATAACATATTTGATAATAGTTTTTTATTTCATAAGGAAAAATTAAGAGAAAGAATAACTGATTATTTATCTTTTAAAGAAAATTTTTATAAATTTTTTATTCCTTTTACAGGTAAATTATCAAAAGAAAATAATATTTATTCTTTATCACAAAAATTGAATTATTCTTTAGTTGATTTAAAAGGAAATAAAGTATATGGTGAATCAAATAATATTCTAACTAATTTAAATGTTGAATTACTTCTTATTACAAATTATTCAGAACTTATTTTAATTTATAATAATAGTGATTATTATTTTAATGAAAGTTTAATTAAAATGACAAATTATAATTATTTAGAATATTTTTCTGTTTCTGCTTGTTATATAAGACTTTTAGGAACTTTTTATTTTACTTTATTATTTCAATTAAATGAGATTTATACTATTTTCTTACATTTAATTCATGAGATTATTGATGATCAATTTAATTTATCCCTAATTAATTTTTATATATGTATTGTTTTTGCAATATTTTATATTTTTGAATTTTATATTTTTGTTGTTAAATCCAATTCTATTTTTTCAAAATACTTTTTATGTCATCTTCAAATAAGATTTTTTAATAAATTTTTATTAAGAAAAACTTATTTAGTTTTATCATTCTTTGAAAATTTTTCAGTAGGTGATTCATTATTAATTTTCGATAATTTAATTATTCAAGATCATCAAGAAGAAGATGAAATATTAAAATTGTTATTAACTGAACAAGTTGAAAATTCAAATATGATTAAAGTAAAACCATATATTTCAAATTGTAAATATGATAAAAATATTACTTTAAATTTAGGTAAAAATTATAATATTGAAAATGAAAATAATGAAATTAATAATCAAAACGAAACTTTGTCTTTTTCATCTAATATAAAAAAAATAATTGACGCTAATAAACAATCAATGTTTTATGACCAAAAAAACCCAAGAACTAAATTAAGTTCTACAAAAATAAATTTCAATAATACAAATTATTTATTATCAAAAAATAAATCAATGAAAAAAGAAAAAGAAAAAGAAAAAGAAATTAGTAATCCTTTAAATAATAAATCAAATATTTTAACAAAACAAAAGAATGGAAATAAATTATTAAATTTAAACATATTTAATACAAATAGTTTAGGGAGTAATAAAGTTCTTCTTCCAAAACAAGTAACTACAAATCAAACAGAACAATCAAATAATTCAACTTTAAATAAATCTAGTGTTCCTTTAAATGAATCTAGTAATAGAACTAATGCAAGTGGGAAAAGTACTTTAAAATTAATCAACAAAAGTCCTCGAAAAAGAAATAAAAAAAATGATAATGAAAATAATAATGTTAAGAGTAATAATAGTAATAATAAATATATATTAGGACAAAGTGGATTTAAATTATTACAAAAACCTTATTTACATTTATATTTTTTTTTTACTTTAATTCCTATGATTATTATATTTATTGTTATTTCTTCTATACAAATTATTTATTCTGTTCAAGTTAAAAAGAAATTAGAAAAAATTATAGATATTGAAAATTTCTTTTTTGAAGATTTAAATTATATTACTGAATTTGTGATTTTATATGATTTATCAATTTTATATAATGAAGAAATAACAATTGAATACTCAGGAACTAAATATTCTTTAAATTGTGATAAATTCAAAAAAAATTATTCAAACAATGAAAAAATTAAGTTATATGAGTTATTAATAATGTGTTATCCAGAGAAAAAAAAAGAAGTTGATAAAATAATATATGAAAAAACAAAACTGAAAAATTTAAAGGATTACTTAAATAAAATAAATTCAAATGAATTTTGTGAATATTATGCAAAATTTATATGTGAAAATAAATATGATCCAAGTTTTCCTTCATTAATATATTTAGATGTTTTAGAAGAAAATAATTTATATAATGAATGTATTAATATAGGAGGAAATTTAAATTCAAAAGGATTTAAAACAGCAAAAGAAACGATATTTCAAATAATGGTTGATTTTTATAATGATTTTAAAAAAGATAATAATAGAACTGAATTATCTAATTATGAAAGAGTGAATAATGAATATATTTTATTTTTTCAAAATGAAGTTTCTAGAATTATTAGGAAAGTAGCTTTAGGATATATGATTGTTTTTTCTAGAGATTTGAGTTCTTTCAAAAACTCTACTATTCAAAATGAATTATTGTTAATGTGTGCTATTTTTTTTTCTTCTTTTATTGTTGGATTTATTTATATTTTTAATGTTAAAAAAGCTTGTCGTGAACTAAGTAATGTGGAATTTTTTAATGATTGTGTTTTGAATACTATTATTTTTCAATAAAAATTTTTTTTTGTATATTTATTTAGAGAGAATAATAATTTTTTTGAGCTTTTGAAAATTTCATTAAAGTATGAGTTTTTATTGTTTTATTTGTAAATAGAGTTATTAAATACATTTAAATTTTATGAATATAATATTTTTAAAAGATACAATAGTTTTATGTATTTTTAGTTTAAAAAATCCCTATTTAACTTTAAACTTTTTTTAAATAAGAAATAAACCTTTAATATCTTTAATAGCAACAAATATATATTGTAAAACTTATTCTATAATATTAAGTGTTTATAATGTTCATTTATTACTTTTTATTAATATTAAGGTGAATATTCAAATGAATAATTTTCATTTTAATTTCTTGTTTAAGTGATAATAATAATGTATTTAAATAAATATACCAAATAAAATATTTGCAACAAAGAGAAAAATTTGTCTAAAGATTATATTCTATTTGATAATAATCTTAAAATTTTAGATTTATAACATAAAAAATACACCCAGTTTTTATATAAGTAATTTCTAATTCTGTACTCAATTATAAATATGTTTTAATTTTTTTCAGTGATATTCAATTTATTTGCTACTTTATTTATTTTAATATACATTCTAAAATATTCATTCATTTCGTTTAATTCATAAAATAGAAATCCTTAAATTAATAAAAAGTAATAAAATATAATTATTTTATAAATATAAATATAAAACATTTAAAAAAAATTATATCAAAATTTGATATTAAACATAAAACTCAAACTTTTGATAATAATATTAATTCTTTTAATTTAAGCTCTCTGTATCTTCAAAATCAATAAAAGAATGTTTTTTTTTTTCAATAAATATATATAAAGAAATTAAGTTATAATAATAAAATAATATAAGAAAAGCAGAAATATGCTTTCAATCCCAACATTTGATTTACAACAAAATACAATTGAAGATAAGAATAAAAATTCCAATGAAAAAATAAAAGAAAATTCAAATTCTTTTCAAAAAGATAAACAAAAAAGAAGATCAAGACATTATATTGAAGGAAGGAATTTTGAATGTGAAAGTTGTCATAAATCATATTTAAGCCAATCATCTCTTTTAAATCATTTATTTAAAAAACATCCTGATATAATAATTGAAAATAATATAAATAAAAGAAGAAGAGGAAGACCAAAAAAATATGAAATTTATCAAAAAATAAAAGAAGAAAAAATTATGAATAAATATAAAAGTTTTTATAAGGATTCTTATAGAAGTAATGATGGATTTATTATTCCTAATAATTATGAAAAAGCAGTTTATTCCGTTTTTTTAATTTATAAAGATTTTTCAACAAAAAAATTTTTTAAATTTTTAAAAAAACCAGAAGAAAATCCAATATTATATAATTTATTAAATAAAAACAATTATAATAATGAAATTTTTTTTCCTGTTTGTGATAATATTTTTACGGAATATTTGATGTTTTTTCATCCAATGATAAATGAAAAATATTTTTTATTTGTTTTAAAATTTATTTTATTATTTAGAGAAAGTATTAATCTGAAAATGAAGAGTGAAGAAAAATATGTTTTCATTGAGTATACTTCTTTAGAAAATGCTAATTGTATTCCAAATTATTGTAATGATTTTTTTTCTTGTTATTTAAGCCAAAATTATTTTGGATATTGTAACAGTGATATTGAAGAATTAATTGAATTAATTCAACACTTTTGTAAATGGTTGTTAATCAAAAAATATACTTCCGTAAAATTAGATTTAATGTCTTAAATATATTAATCATTATATAAAAACATGAAAGATTCATTTATAATCTTCATGCTATAAACTCTCTAAATATTCTTATAGTTCTTGTAAATATTTATTTTTTTAATCATTAATTATTTGCTTCAAGATTAAAAAAAATCAAAAAAAAAAAAAAATAATATTTATTAAAAAACGGTAAAAAAATTTGAAAATAATTAAAACATTAATTATTTAAAGAAATAAATATAATCACAAAAAAAAGCTAAAATCCTTTTATTTCTTTATTTTTCTATTCAGAAGTTCTAGTTCTTTTTATGCTTTTACTTTATCTTTATTTTCTTGAATAAATTAATGTTTTTAAAGATATTTTATATATTATATTAAATTAGATTAATATTTATTTTTTCAATATTTAATGTATTTTTTTTTAACATTTTCAAGATATTTTTCTTTATGATATTTAATACCAAATCTTCTAATTTTTTAAGAAATTCTAATTTTATTCATTTTGAAGTTTGATTATAATAGCTCTTTTATATTGTTTAAACATATATTTCATTATTTATTAATTATTATAAAATTTAAATAATTTTTTTGAAAAGAAATAAAAAATAATTAAAACATAATCAAAAAAATAAAAAAATATTAAATTATTAGTTATTCAAAAATATAAAAAAATATAAAAAATAATTTAAAAAATTATCATTTAAAAAAATGTTTTTCATAATGCAATTTGAAAGAGAATTAATATTAACACCAAATCAATTAGGTAAGAACATAAAGCAAAAAATAAAAGGAAAACTGATAGAAAAAGTTCAAGGAGAATGTACAGAAAAGAATGGATATTTAATATGTGTAATAAGAATAGATGATATTCCAAATGGAATGATAATGGATACAACTGGAAATATAATATTTAATGTTAGTTTTAGTGCAATTGTAATGAAACCTATAAAAGGAGAAGTTTGTGAAGGTGTTGTTGATACTGTTGATAATAATGGTATTATAGTTTCTGTTGGTCCTATTAAAACTTTTATTTCCAAATCTGATTTTCCACCTAATTTTATTTATGATTCAAATAATAATAATTATTATACTTCTAATGATTCTGGAAAAATGGAAAAAGGAGGAGAAATTAGATTTAGAATTAAACAATTACAATTTTATGAAAATTCTTTTAGACCTCTTGGTACTATGAGGGAAAATTATTTAGGACCTATTTCACAAAGTAATATGTATTAAAAATTTAAATTTATGTTAAATAAGAAAAGTATATTTAAATTATTATCAATTTCATTATTATAAGTTTTTATTCTTTTTATAATACCTAAAATATAAAAAAAATATATCTATAAAATTTATTATATTTTACAATAATAATAATTTTAAACAACCATATTCTTAAAAAAATTTAAGAAAAAAAATTAAAAAAATCAATTTTTAACTTTGTTCAAAATTAAATTCACAATTTCTTTCTTCAGTAGAATCTTTATTAGTAACAGAAGCTTTAATAGAAGTATCACCAAACATTAAAGTGACTTTAACAGTTTTATCTTCAACAGTTTGAAAAGCTTTTCCAATATCAATACTTAACTCTCCTAATTTTTTAACACCAGGTTCATCAACAAATTCAACATCTACAGCATCAGTACAAAAAAAAATAATTCTCATGACAGTTTGTCTACTTCTAACAGGACAATAAATTTTAGTATGTTTTTCATCAATTCCAACAGATTGATTTTTTCTTACAAAAACATCGAAAACATCTTCACAAAAATCTTCTCCTTCAATAACTACTTTTTTATTCTCAGGATGTCTTTCAGGATTAAAAGTAGTTAAAGTATTAATACCATAAGTCATTTTAGCAATTCTAGAAGTGATTAATCTAGGATTTAATCCAAACATTACTGCACCTCTAATAACTGAAACTTGAGGTCTTTTAGGTGCTAAAACTGTAATTTCTTGATTTTCAAATTTTTTTTTTATTTCACTTTTTAAAAATGGACTTTCTGAAAATCCACCTACCATAAATATAAATTTTGCTGAATGACCTTCTTTCTCTTTTGCTTGATTTAATAATTCTGCTACTTTATTTATTATATTATCAAATAATGGCTTAAAAAATGATACCATTAACGCTGGAGGTAAATCTATACATGATGCTCCTCTTTGTTTTATTTGAAAATCTTTTTTTGATTTTTTATTATAATTTTCTACTAATTTACTTAATTTTGATGAATTTAAATTTTCACTTAAATAACTTAATTGAAGTCTACTTCTTTCATCTCCTTCAGGAAGAAATTTTCTTTTTAACATTTCAAAATGTTTTAAAATTTCTAATCTAGCAAGAGCATTTTTAAGATAAATATTAAATAATTCATCTCCGAAGAAAATTTTTAAAAAATCTTCGAAATTTTTATCAACATATTTAGAACCCCATTCACATCCTCCAGAAGAAGGTAAAACTTCTTCACTTAAGAAGCTTTCATTTGGTTCACATTTTAATTTTTGAACAGAGATATCATTAGTACCACCTCCATTATCTAACACTAGAACAATATCATTTTTTTTCATTTGTTTCTTTAAATTTTCATCAGCATCTTCTCTACATTGAATAGAAGCTCCTTCAGGTTCTAAACATAATAATAAATTATCTGAATTCCAATGAGAAACTATTCCTGCTTCAACAGCAGCATTTTGCATAAACATTTTATTTTCTTCTGACCATAAAGCTGGAACTGTTAATACCCATCTTATTTTTTCTTTTTTTACTATATCTCCTATTTGCTCTTTTAATTTTTCCAAAGCTTTATTTGCTATATATTTTAAACTTTCACTTATTACTTTCATTAAAGACATTTCACGTCCATCTGCA
>JAEEGK010004020.1_pt1 | contig 36277 bp, 34 predicted proteins | sample 8958771 | NCBI WGS metagenome assembly JAEEGK01 (sample SAMN16246547, study PRJNA631951) | gut metagenome | biome: gut microbiome; feature: rumen; material: SC-attached | host: Bos | place: Iran: Karaj | collected 2018-10 | reverse complement strand
ATATAAAGGTTTCGGTAAAAGAGTTTAAGGGTGTAAAGCTATTTCTTTCGTACGAGATGAAAAATGAAGATGGAGTAGTAGTTTGTACCGCCACATCTTCACACGCTTTTTTGACCAAGGAAGGAAAACCCATAAGGGTGCAGAAGGAGTATCCGGACTTTTATAAGACCCTTAGCGAGCTGGCAGAGTGATAGGCGCCTGCGATGTTCATTCATATTCGCAGGGGCGGATTAGGAGAATTATATGAAGACAGCCTTTATTACAGGTGCGACATCCGGTCTTGGAGAGGAGTTTGCTCGCAGATATGCAGAGCAGGGATACAGGCTTATCCTCACGGGCCGCAGAACGCAGCGCCTCATTTCTCTCAAGGAGGAGCTTGGATGCGAGTGCAGGATAATTACTGCGGACATTGCAGATGAGGAGCAGTGCAAGAAGCTTCTTTCCGATATATCCGGGGAGAAGATTGACGTTTTTATCAATAATGCGGGCTTTGGAACAGCAGGAAGTTTCCTTGAGACAGACCTTGAAAAAGAGCTTTCTATGATTAAGGTTAATGACATTGCTATGCACATTCTTTTAAAAGGAGTGCTTAAGATGATGCATGAGCAGGGGCGCGGATCAATACTTAATGTGGCATCTTCTGCGGGGATTCTCCCGGGAGGCCCTTTCATGGCCACTTACTATGCATCCAAGGCTTATGTTGTGTCGATCACCAGGGCTATCGCCAGGGAGTTAAAAGAGCTTGGAAGTAACGTCTATGTTGCCTGTCTATGTCCCGGCCCTGTTGACACCGAGTTTAACATGAATGCGGATGTTGTCTTTGCATTAAAGGGGATTACGGCTAAGAGGTGCGTTTCAGATTGCCTTAAGGGCATGAGCAAAAAGAAAACAGTGATCGTTCCGACTCTTACTATGAGAATTGCCACGGCATTTAGTCATATCACGCCTATTCCAATCATGCTGGCCATGACCGGCAGACAGCAGAAGAAAAAACTGTCGGATAATTGATAAGTTTGTGGACGAGTGTACCTCTTGATGTAGTATAATAGACTTGTTTCAGACAATTCTTTAATCCGGAGGAGGTATACGATGGCAAATATTACAGATATTATTAAGCAGATTAGCGGCAACAAGGAACTTATGGCTCAGATAGCCAAGGTTGACCCTGCTCAGGCAAAAGAGCTTTTGAAGAAAGCCAATATCGATATTGATGAGGCGGATATCAAGAAGGTTCAGGCAGCGGTAGCTGACGGAAAGCTTGATCTTGGGGACATCAAGAACCTTGCAGGCGGATTATTTAAAAAGTAATAGAGTTAAAAAGGCGGCGATGAAGCCGCCTTTTTTCATATAATCATACAATAGGCTTTTTTATCCTGTATAATAGATACAATTGATGCATACAACAGTAGGAGGGACATAATGAAAAACGAAGTAATGAAAAAATGTGATTTATTGGTGGAAAATTTAAGGGGATACAGCAGAGGGTTCTGGTTTAACAACCATCTTCTAAATGTCATTGCAGCGATGTCTTATTCAGAAAAAGGCAAGGTTGCAGATATAAGTAGAGTTAAGGAATGCAGAAAGCTTCTTAGAAGGAAGCAGAATATTTTATCATATTTCAGAGGAAATAATGAGCTGATAGCTGCTACAAGCATGGCTCTTTCAAATGATCCCGAGCAGTACATCGATGAGCTTGTGGGGGTGTATAACAGGTTTCAGCAGGGCAAAATCCTTGGATCAACTTTCAGAGCACTTGCTTCGATCACAATCTGTGATGCGGGGAAAGCATCGGAAGCAGATAGCATAATTGCTAGGACAAATGAGATCATGGCGCTTATGAAGAGCAAGCACCCTTTCATCACAACCAGCGAGGATACTAGCCTTGCGGTTATTCTTGCTATGACTGACAAAAGTGTTGATGATATACTTAATGAACTTGAAAATACCTATGTTACCATTAAGAGCAGATTTACTTTCCATGAGAACGCAGCATATTCTCTGGCGCAGGTGCTTACTGCTTTTGAAGGTAATTATGAGTCCAAATGCGAAAAGGCGCTTGAGCTTTTTAATGAGTTTAAGACAGTGGGATCCGGATATGGCAAGGATTATGAGCTTGCATCCCTTGGGATTTTAACAAACATCAGCATGAATACCTGTGATATTGTCTCTGAAGTTGTTGAAGCTGCTAAATATCTCAAAGATAAGAAGGGGCTTGGTTTCTGGAGTGTTTACAGACATACAAGGCTTATGATAGCAGCTACGATCGTTCACAGTGCTTATGCAGGAGAAGATTCAGCAGCCAGTGCATCTGTTATCGGGGGAACGATTTCCAGAGTGATCGCTGAACAGATAATGCTTATGGTAATAGTTGCAAGTGCAGCAACTTCTGCATCCAGCTCATCAAACTGAGAATGAGATTTATAAAAGTGCCGGTCATGCATTTCAAATGAAAGAAGAGAGGAGATGCAGATGAATATTTCGGAAAAGACCAAGAAGAGAATATATCTTGGGGTAATTGCGGTATCTATCATTGCTATTGTTGCTTTGGGAATTGATTATCGTATTCGCAAAAAGAATGCTCCAAAAGACGGTTCATATAGCGGACCGGTTCTTAATAATAAATCAGATGAAGACAAGGTTCTTGTGTCAGTTAGTACAGAGACGATACAGGATGGGCTTACAGACATGGGCTTTCTTGTAACTCAGGAGTACTATTTTACTCAGGTTGAGAAGTACACCAAGGAAAAGAAAATATTTGAGTTTATTCCATCTTCGTCTGAGTTTATCTATAGCTATGATGGCGCCGTTATGGCGGGAATCGATTTTGAGAAGATTGAGATCAAGAAGGACGACAAGGAGAAGAAACTCACCGTGGTTCTTCCCAAATCGCAGATTCATTCCGTTACGATAGATAAGAATACATTTAAGGTCTATTCGGAAAAGGATTCTTTGTGGAATCCGCTTAAGCTTGAGGACTACAATATTTCTCTCGAGGAATTTGAGAATGCCGCCAAGCAGAAAGCGATAGACAATGGCATTCTGGATAGGTCGGATGAACAGGCTAAGAGTCTTATTACCAATTTTATAGGTAATTTCCCGGCTGCTTCGGATTATGAGATTGTTTTTGACTACAAACTGAGTGCAGATTAAGGAGTATATATGGAGCTTAAGAAGATAACACTGGTTGCAGTACTTGCGCTTATAGCCGTGATCTCTTTTACCAAGATCGCACCTTGGGCGGGGGATCCCAATACACACAAGCACACAATAGAAAAAACGGAAGAGAAGATTGAATCTGTTATGATCCTTTCGGGAGGTTCTGCGGCAACTTCAGCCACATTGTCACTTCTCCCGGGAGATATGTGCACACCTATAGCTGAACAGCTTGCAGAACTTTCCAAGTATTTTCTTGTGATCTTAAGTGCATTGTATCTCGAGAAATTCCTGGTAAGTCTCTCCGGATATATAGTATTTGGGCTGCTCCTACCAATAACATGTGTTTTGTTATGTGCATGGATCATTTCTGGGAAAAGAAAGTGGGCGGAGACTGCCGGCAAGATCGCACTGATAGGAATAATTATTTTCCTCATAGTTCCTGCCAGCGTTAAGCTTTCGGACCTTGTGTACCAGACTCAGGCTTCCAAAGTAGAGAACGCGGTGGAAGAGTACAATGGCCTGGAAGTTGAGGGTGATTCGGAAGGCGGCTTCTTTAATGAATTTACGACTATTACAACGGAAACTGTCGATAAGATCACGTCGTTCCTTGAGAGTCTCCTTGAGTCTCTAGCCGTGATGATTGTAACAGCCTGCGTGATACCGATACTTGTATTCGTGATACTGATATGGTTCGTGAAGACGCTTTTTGCATCCAATGTCCTCACACTGGATTCCGGAACCATCGATGCACTGGTAGATAAATTGGGGAAAAATAAAGAGTGAAGGTAAGATGAAAGCGAGGAAGCTCAGGTGAGCTTCCTCGTTTGATTATTACAATCTATTCATAGTGACCTTTGCAAGCTATTATCCTAAGGTTACCATCAATATATTCATAAATCAGTCTATCTACTTCATTGATGCGTCTGCTCCAAAAACCTTGGAGATCATCTTTTAACGCTTCAGGCTTGCCAATTCCATCAAAAGGATTACGCTGCGCATCTTTTATCAAGTTGTTTATTCTTTTAAGAGTTTTCTTGTCTTGTGATTGCCAATAAATGTAATCATCCCAACCACGGTCTTCCCACAATATGCCCATCAGTCAACCTCAATCAGCTCATGTTCCGTGAAATGAGCTTTTCCGTTTTCGATATCTGATTTGATTCCTTTAAGGTAATTGATATTGGCTTCAGAGTAGAAAGGGTCTGCAGAAACTTCGAAAGGAATACGATGTTCTCGAGTCATCTTTTTTGCAAAGATAGTAAAGGCGGTTGTCATTGACATACCAAGTTCATTACATAGTTGCTCCATATTCTTTTTTAATTCAGAATCCATCCTGAAATTGATATTAACAGCGTTAGCCATGATTCTTTACCTCCTATAATTATTGTATCATTTGTAATGATAAAAGCAAGAATCTTCATTACGAATTCATAATCTTTTTATGTTTTCGTAGTAAATTATTTTAGCATAAAGTATAATGGTTCTCGTATTGCTATTTCTTTATTTATGCGAGGTATGGGTATGATTTTATCTAACGAAGAACTAAAAAACATTTATTTTGGGGCGTATGAATTTGAGGAGACAGAAGGTGGATATCTTCAGGCTTTTCAGTACAACAAGGATCAGATTGAGTACTTTAAGGGTGCACTGGATTTTTGGTACGAAAGGTGCACGGCGACAACTGCCAAGACTTTTGAGTTTGAAACAAAGGCAAGAGAGATTTCTTTTGACTATAAATTTATATGGAAGGGCTCCGAGGATTCTTTTGAGCTTATGATAGACGGACAGCTCACCAATATCGTCTATGTAAAAGATATTGCGGAGGAAGGTAGGCTGTCGTGGAAGCTTCCGGAGGGGAAGAAGAACGTTGTGGTCTATCTGCCTGCGGATGCAACAATACTTGTAAGGAAGTTTGAAAGTGACGCGGAAGTAAGAAGAGCAGCCAAAAATGAGAAGGTTTTGTGGCTCGGAGATTCCATCACTCAGGGCTATGGACCGCTTCGCTCGGGATGTATTTATGTAAGTGTTGCAAACAGGCTCCTTAATTATGATATTATAAATCAGGGAATCGGCGGATATATTTACGATAAGAACAGTCTTATGAAGATGGCGGGCTATCAGCCGGATAAGATCATAGTTGCGCTGGGAACCAATCAGTATGGCGATGGTAATGCTGTGCAGGCTGTTGAGGAGTACTACGAGAGACTTATCGGGATATACGGTAATGAGATCCCGATTCTGTGCATCTCACCTTTGTGGAGAGGTGATCACCCTGAAGAAATGCAGATTCTCATGGCTTTTTGTGATAAAGTAAAAGAGATTGCGGGTAGGTACAAGAATGTTTCAGTGATCGACGGAAGGGAACTTGTGCCTCATCTCCCGGAATACTTCCTTGATAATCTTCATCCCAATCAGCTTGGATGTGAGGTGTACGGAAGAAATCTTGTGGAGAAGATCCGTAAGATTGGCTGGTAAGCATAGTAACAATGCGTTCCGATAATGCTCGGGGGCTTTTGGAATAAAAACAGTTTTAAGGAGATACTTGGCAATGATACACGACAACGTGCTCGCTGCTGTAGGGCATACACCAATGATAAGACTTAACAGGATTGCCGGTGCCGATGGTGCGGAGATCCTGGTTAAATATGAAGGGCTTAATGTGGGCGGTTCGATCAAAACACGAACCGCTCTTAATATGATAAAGGCTGCGGAGAAGCAGGGACTTATAAACGAGAATACTATTATTGTTGAGCCGACAAGCGGCAATCAGGGAATAGGACTTGCTCTTGTGGGAGCGGTAAGAGGTTATAAGACCATAATAATAATGCCGGATTCCGTCAGCGAGGAACGCAGGAAGATAGTAAGGCACTACGGCGCAGAAGTAATACTTGTTCATGATGACGGTGATATCGGAGCCTGCATCGAGGAGTGCCTTAACACGGCGCTACGAATGAGAGATGAAGATCCCAATGTTTTTGTTCCACAGCAGTTTGAGAATCCCAATAATACAATGGCGCACAAGAATCACACTGCGCTTGAGATTATGGAACAGGTTGAAGGTCCGATTCATGGTTTTTGTTCGGGAATCGGAACAGGCGGAACCATTACTGGAATCGGAGAGGTCCTTAAAGCGCAGTATCCCGATATTGAGATCTGGGCTGCGGAACCTGAGAATGCAGCAATACTTGCAGGCGGCAATATCGGAACACATATCCAGATGGGTATCGGAGACGGTATCATACCTGATATCCTCAACAGATCAATATATGACAATATTTATATTGTTACTGATGATGAGGCGCTTACAATGGCTAAGAGACTTGCAAGAGAGGAAGGGATTATGTGCGGAATATCGAGCGGAACCAATGTCGCAGCTGCGGTTAAGCTTGCGAAGAAGCTGGGTCCCGGGAAAACCGTTGTTACGGTATTGCCTGATACAGCAGAGAGATACTTCTCGACACCGCTATTTGAGGATTGATTATAATATGATATAGTATAGTGTGTTAAAATTTGAGTAGAGTTATAATTATTAGTAGAGCTAGGAGCAAATATGAGTAAAGTTGCACTTATAACAGGTATCACAGGACAGGACGGATCATATCTTGCAGAGTTCCTTCTTGAGAAGGGATATGACGTTCACGGTATTATCAGAAGATCATCAGTGGACTTCCGCGAGAGGATCGCACATCTTGAGGGTAAGCCTCATTTCCATCTTCATTATGGAGATCTGGGCGATTCTATGAGTATCCTTGGTGTTGTTTCCAAGGTTCGTCCTGATGAAATATATAACCTTGCAGCACAGTCACACGTTCAGGTTTCTTTTGATTCACCTGAGTTTACAGCTGACGTTGATGCTACAGGCGTTCTTAGAGTTCTTGAAGCGGTTCGCCAGTGCGGTCTTGCAGAGACTTGCCGTATCTACCAGGCTTCAACTTCAGAATTATACGGTAAAGTTGAGGAGGTTCCTCAGAACGAGAAGACTCCTTTCCATCCATACAGCCCTTATGCGGTAGCCAAGCTCTATGGTTTCTGGATTGTAAAAGAGTACAGAGAGGCATATAACATGTTCTGCTGCTCAGGTATTCTTTTCAACCATGAGTCAGAGCGCCGCGGTGAGACTTTCGTTACACGTAAGATCACGCTTGCAGCAGCACGTATCGCACAGGGCAAGCAGGAGAAACTCTATCTTGGTAATCTCTCAAGTCTTCGTGACTGGGGTTATGCCAAGGATTATGTTGAGTGTATGTGGCTTATCCTTCAGAATGACAAGCCTGAGGACTTTGTTATCGCAACAGGTGTACAGCACTCTGTAAGAGAGTTTGCTCAGCTTGCTTTCCACTATGCAGGTATCGAGCTTGAGTTTAAGGGCGAGGGCACAGACGAGAAGGGTTACGACAAGGCTACAGGTAAGGTGCTTGTTGAGGTTTCACCTGATTTCTACAGACCTACAGATGTTGTAAATCTTTGGGGCGATCCTACCAAGGCTAAAGAGAAGCTCCAATGGAATCCTCAGACCACTTCTTTTGAAGAACTTGTAAAGATCATGGTTGAGCACGATATGGCTAAGGTAGCTGTTGAGAGAGCCAATGAGCACGTTGAGTTTAACCTTGCTGAGTTCCTTGAAAAGGGTATTGATAAGTAATAATCAGGATAATATTTAAAGTGTGTAAAAGAGGCGTATATCATGATGGAGAAAAATGACAAGATCTATGTAGCGGGCCACAGAGGAATGGTTGGCTCTGCAATAGTTAGAGAGCTCAAGGAGCAGGGATATTTTAATATCATTACAAGATCCCACAGTGAGCTTGATCTTACAAGACAGGACCAGGTAGAGAAGTTCTTTGCGCAGGAGCAGCCGGATTATGTTTTCCTTGCAGCCGCTAAGGTTGGCGGTATTATGGGTAATTCCGAGGCACTTGCTGATTTCATGTATGAGAATATGATCCTTGAGATGAATGTTATACATGCTGCTTGGAAGAATGGTTGTAAGAAGCTTGAATTTCTTGGTTCATCCTGTATTTATCCCAGAATGGCTCCTCAGCCTATGAAAGAGGATTGTCTTTTGACTTCAGAGCTTGAGAAGACCAATGAGGCATATGCCCTTGCTAAGATATCGGGACTTAAGTACTGTGAGTACCTCAACAAGCAGTACGGAACAGATTATATCTCTGTTATGCCCACTAATTTATATGGACCTAATGACAACTATCATCCCACTCATTCTCATGTTCTTCCTGCACTTATAAGAAGATTCCATGAGGCCAAAGAGCAGAATCTTCCCTATGTAACCTGTTGGGGAGACGGTAGCCCTTTGAGAGAGTTCCTTTATGTTGATGATCTTGCTAATCTGTGTGTATTTCTTATGAATAACTACAGTGGCAACGAGACAGTCAATGCCGGAACGGGCAAAGAGCTTACGATAAAAGAGCTTACGGAGAAGGTTGCAGCCATCATCGGCTACACCGGAGAAATCAGATGGGATCCTTCAAAGCCAAACGGAACTCCCAGAAAGCTTCTTGATGTATCAAAAGCCAAAGCGCTTGGCTGGACATATAAGACAGAGCTTGATGACGGTATCAAGCTTGCGTACAAGGATTTCCTTGAAAATCCCATGCGTGCGGAGAGATAAAGCTCGGAATCATGCGTTTTGAGAGATAGAGTATAGAATATAGTATATAAAAACCGCTACACAGGTTGTGTAGCGGTTTGTTGATTTATGATTATAAAAAGAGATTAACAAAAAATACAAAATCAGCGTTTTCACCGCCAAATGTACTTTCGTGGAGAGATACAGTATGCCAGCTGGCACTTGTATCCTCAGGATCACTTAATCCTTCTCCACATAGGATTTTTCCGTCTTTATCAAGTATTAATCCGCAATATGTAGTGGTCCTGAATAAATGATTATTCTCATTATCTGAAGATGCATCAGACCGAAGCGCGTAACTTCCGGTATCCCCCTTTTGCAATTCTGTAGATACTTCGTATGGAATATATTCTTTGTCAAGCGGCTGAATTTCAAACTTGTTCCACTTGATATTTCCGGAAGGAATCTTTTCTAACAATTTCAAAGAAATTGCAACAGTGTTTCCTGCCCATATTTCAATTTCATCAGTGAAGATGTCCTGTACATAGGCACCTTCTACGTCTTCTACGTTACCGTCTAAAGATAACCTGATGTTCTGATCTGTTGTATTGGTAAATGCTACGACTAAATGGTAACGTTCTGCCTTGATCGTATTATGGGTGTCGATAAAAGTTCCTTCAGAAACTACGATACCGTCTGTCGGCATGTACTCAGCCTCCCAGTTTACTTTTGAATAATCAGTTGTCAATGCATCAAGCTTTTTCTGAACATCATCGGATATAGGATATTCTTCTTCAGACTTTTTACCAAATTCTTTTGTAGCAGCACTTTTGGTTATAGTAGTTTCACCGCTCTGATCGAATTGTGGTGACATGTCCCCCTTTTTTGAACCGCATGCCGCAAGCATTGATGCAGTTCCGAGTAGTGCCAGTGTAAATCCAAGTAGTTTTGCCTTTTTCATTTTGTGTCCTCCTATATTATGTTGATTAGATTTTAAGGCTTCTGCAAAATAAAGTAAAGATTCTATTGTGAAAATATGAATTATTTTTTAATTACGGGCAAAATAAAACCTTTACACATCATAAACAATCATAAATGTGTAAAGGTTGCAGGTAATGATTTTTCTTTTCAATCAATCGTATTCAAAGATACCTTGTAAAACATCTGATACTTCCATGATATCGGCATAGGGAATTCGATCTGCGCGATTGCAAGATCTTTCAGATGGATCAATAAGTTTTACTTGTTCGCATATGACGGTACCGCTTGTGCCCTTGTTTCCTTTTACCAATATGTGTAGTGGGCCTTCGCTAACATTTTTTAGTAAAGGACATACATGAAATACTCCGGTTGCTTTTATAAAAGCATTTTTGCTTGTTACAACAAATAGACTACGGTTAAAGCCGCGAATTTTGATGATGTCACCTTGAGATATATCAATCATAGCATTTCCCTACCTTTTGGTTCACCCCAATCAAAATCGCAGATGGAGATATTTCCGTCATATTTTGCTAGGCGTTCCTCGAAAGTTTTATGCTCAAAAGACTTTCTCAGAACAATTGAATCATTATCAATTCCAATATCAAGAACATCAGATGTTTTCAATTGGAGCTTTTCCAAGATGTCTTTTGGTATTCGTATTCCCTGGCTATTGCCCCATGATCTAATAGCGACCTGTTCCATATAGACCTCCTAATAAAGTATAACATGTATATACATATTATACTTTATTGCTATGTATAATTCAATTATTCAATCAAAAAACCGCATATAATTTGAAAGACAGGCCCTTTAAGTGTAAAATACTGAATAGAGTGGGATTTTATAACTTGTGGCAGAAGAGGGCACAGGCTTTTGAATGTCCGAGAATATGAATCAGGAGTAAAAACAATAATGAAGCTACTTAGTGTTGTTGTTCCCTGCTACAACGAGCAGGATAATATCGCGGATTTCTACAACGAGCTTTTAAAGAACGAGTCTTTTTTCAAGGAAAAAGATATCGAGCTTGAGATCATATATATTGATGACGGTTCTTCCGATAAGACGCAGGAAGAAGTGACGCGTCTTCATGAGAAGGACAGCAGAGTTCATCTTGTAGGTTTTTCAAGAAACTTTGGTAAAGAGGCTGCTATGTACGCAGGTCTTCAGAAGTCCAAGGGAGATTATGTGGTGGTTATGGACTGTGACCTTCAGGATCCACCTTCTCTTTTGCCAGAGATGATAGATGCAGTTGAGAAAGAGGGATATGACAGCGTAGCCACAAGAAGGGTCAGCAGAAAGGGAGAACCTCCCATCAGATCCTTCTTTGCAAGGAGATTCTACAAGCTTATAAATAAGATTTCCAACGCGGAGATTGTCGACGGCGCAAGGGATTACAGGCTTATGACCCGCAGATTTGTGGATGCTGTCCTTTCTATGGAAGAATACAACAGATTTTCCAAGGGAATTTTCGGCTGGGTCGGATTTAAGAATAAATGGATCGAGTTTGAAAATGTGGAAAGAAGAAAGGGAGAGACCAAGTGGTCTTTCTGGAAGCTCTTTGCCTATGCAATTGACGGAATAGTGGCTTTTTCCACAACTCCACTTGCTCTTGCATCCGTATTTGGAATGTTGTGCTGCTTTGTAGCTTTTTGCTTCATCATATTCATTATCGTAAGACAGCTTACTGTTGGTGATCCTCACGGAGAGGTGGGCTGGGCGTCTATGGCCAGCATCATCCTGTTTGTAGGAGGCCTTCAGTTGTTCTTTGTAGGAGTTCTTGGACAGTATCTTTCCAAGACATATCTTGAAGTTAAGAAGCGTCCTTTATATATCGTGAAAGAGGAACTGTGATGGTAAGTATTGTGGTGCCGGTGTATAATGCGGCCAAATATATAGAAAATACCATAGATATGGTCTGTAATCAGACTTACAAAGATTGGGAGCTTATTCTGGTAGATGATGCTTCCAGGGATGGCAGTGCCGATATCATCGAGGAGTATATAAAGGGTCAGGGTAAGCGTATCAGGCTTATTCGAAAGGAAACTAATGCCGGGGCTGCCGCAGCCAGAAACAGCGGCATAGATGCCTCCTCAGGTAGGTACATTGCTTTTCTTGATGCGGATGATGTCTGGGCAGTGGATAAGCTTGAGAAGCAGATAGAATTCATGGAAAAAACGGGAGCAGCCTTTTCTTTTCACTCCTATGAGTTTGGAGATGAGCGTGCCAAGCCCACCGGTAAGATAGTTCACGTGCCGGAAACGCTTAATTTTAGGCAGGCACTTTCAAGGACCGTGATATTTACCACGACGGTAATGTTTGACACGGAGAAGATAGACATGGAGATAATCCATATGCCTATGGTTCCGAGTGAGGACACAGCCACATGGTGGAGGATACTTAAGAGCGGCATCGTAGCTTACGGGCTGGATGAGAATCTTGCAATTTACAGAAGACCTCCCAAATCTCTTTCATCCAATAAGCTTATTGCTTTAGAGAGAATATGGTTTTTGTATAGAAATATTGCCAACTTATCAGTTTTGGAATCTTTATTTTACTTTGGAGGATGGGCTGTCAGAGCGACTCTTCGCAGGCTTTGATCTGATGGCTAAAGGGGATTTATGAGAAAAAGTGAATCATTTAGAAGAATGACAGTATTGCTGATGGATTTCGTGGGACTATGCATGTACATTGCGGTATTTGCATGGAGCTGGTTTTCAATTTATTACCCTGTTCTTACCACAGAAAGAATCAGTAAGGACGGATACAGTTTCGGACCCGGTATTAAGTATAGTTTCAAGGGACACATCGTTATCCTCGCGATTTATTTTATATTGCTTATTTTCTTTACCCATACTTACGGAGGGCTTCGAATAGGTTATCTTAGGCCTATTGATATATTCTTGTCGCAGATTTTTGCGCTTCTTATTGCCAATGTCATTTCCTTTGCCATTATGTTGCTACTTAGGAACTGGCTCCTTCCTGTTGTGCCGATAATAGGAGTTTTTGTGGCGCAGCTCGTGATTTCTTTTGCATGGGCACACATAACGAATGTTATCTATAGGTCTACGTTTGAGCCAAGGAGACTGCTTTTGGTAAACGGCAAGTTCGATGCTGAGGACATCATAAGGAAGTTTATGTCCAGAGCGGATAGGTATGAGATCGTTAAGCAGATCAATATTTCCGAGGGAATAGACAGGGTCTATGAAGAGTGTCTTGGAGACTATGAGGGTGTTATCATCTGGGATGTTCCCAGTGAGTATAGAAACGGCCTGGTTAAATATTGCTATGGCAGGAATATTAGAATATATGTAATGCCCAAGATCACAGATGTGCTTTTAAAGGGCTCGGAGCAGCTTCATCTCTTTGATACACCGGTTCTTTTGCTCAGGGACTATTCCATTAAGATCGAGCAGAGGATCATCAAGAGATTTTTTGATATAGTGCTTGCGCTTATACTTCTTGTGGTATTTGCGATTCCCATGGTGATCGTTGCGATCGTCATTAAGCTTACGGATGGGGGACCGGTGCTGTACAAACAGGTTCGCTGTACAATAGACAGACGTGAATTTACTCTCATGAAGTTTAGGAGTATGAGGGTGGATGCTGAGAAAGATGGTGTTGCAAGGCTTTCATCCAAGAACGATTCGAGAGTGACACCTGTAGGTAAGTTTATAAGGGCTTGCAGGCTTGATGAGACACCTCAGTTCTTTAACATACTTAAAGGCGATATGAGCTTTATAGGACCAAGACCTGAGAGACCTGAGATTATTAAACAGTATATTGAGGACATGCCTGAGTTTGCGTTTAGAACCAGAGTCAAGGCGGGACTTGCAGGATATGCTCAGGTTTATGGCAAGTACAATACAACGCCATACGACAAGCTCAAGCTTGATCTTACATATATAGAGAATTATTCAATCTGGCTTGATATCAAGCTCATGATGTTGACACCAAAGATATTGATCACACCTGACAGTACAGAGGGTGTTGAGGAGAATCAGATAACTGCCAAAAAGAACTGATGGAGACTGGGTTAATGGACAGAAATAAAGAAAAGTATATGGATGAAAGCCTTGATCTTAAGAGCTTTTATCTGAGATTCATAAAGAAACTGTGGATTGTTCCTGTGGCTGCTCTGGTGGGAGCACTGATAGGTGCGGGAATCTATTATCTTGCCAATTTTACCTTTGGTCCGGAAAAAGAGTATGAGCAAAAGTCTCAGTTCTATCTCTCATATTCCGAGGAGGCGTATATGACCAGAGGGGATGGCGGAACTCTGATAGATTCTTATAACTCCTACACTTGGGAAAACCATATTATGAATTCCGATGAGATTCTTCTGGAAACTATGAAGACACTTCAGGCGGAAGGCGTTGATGTTACCAAGGAAGAAGTGAGTGCATCTATAAAAGCAGAGGCCCCTTCGGACTATAGAATACTTGTGGTTACTGTCAGGAACACAGACAGTGACTTGGTTGGAAAAATAACAGATGCTACCATAAAGAGCCTGGAAAAGTTCATAGGTCTTATAGTTGATGGTAAACTTGAGTATGTTTTTGATTCCATAAGACTTAGTTCAAAAGGCGATATTGTTCCCGTTAAGGTAGATAACAGAATAGCAAACGCGGCTATATTTGGTGCGGCGCTGGCAGCTCTTTTGGCTGTGATCGTACTACTGCTTCTTGATGCACTGGATGATTCTGTTTATGTACCTGAGGAATGCGAGAAAAGATATAATATTCCTGTTCTCGGAGTTCTTTCTTCCAAGGGCGAGATTGGTGACGTTCTTAAAAATGAGCTTTCGGCTGCTTATGACAAATATGCCTCCGGTGCTCAGAATGCGTTTTTTATTTCTACGGACAGCCTTGAAGATTATGAGAGGTCGGGTAGAGACCTTGATGTTCTAAAGAATGTTCTTGGAAATGGCAGAAGCGACAATGTATCCAAGATCACTCCCATGGAGATACCGGGAAAGGTTCTTGAAAACTATAGGAAGATTGGCGGATCCGACGGCGTTATCCTGGGCGTTCCCATGGGTAAAAAGAACGGAACCATGACAGAACATGTTATTTCACAGCTTAGAAAGCATGATTGCAAGATTCTTGGAATCGTGATCGTTAGAGCAAATGAGAAGTTTATTAAGCGTTACTATGGATTGAAGTGATGCTTTGGCATATAGATTCGGAAAATGAATTGGGAACAGGTGAATGCTAGATGTCTGACAGACTTGAAATACTGATATCCGCTGTTAACAAGGCGGTAGAGGAACTTCCTCACAAGATGAAAATAGAGACTGATGCCGTTATCGTCAACCAGATTCCTGACGGAGCGGGCGCTGATAAGGATGAGCTGATCGTAGATCAAAACGGTATATGCAGAGTGCTCACCAGGCATGCCAAAGGTGTTGGGCTTTCCAGAAATACAGCCCTTGAAGTGGCAACCCATGAGCTTATTCATTTCGGAGATGATGATATAGTCTACGATGAAGGATATGCTCAAAGGATTGTAGATGAATTTGACAGGCATCCTGAGGCGGATGTTCTTCTTTTTAATGTTAAAGCTCAGCCCGGAAGAGAGACCTATTGGAATGAGGACTATGCCAGGGTTGACTGGAGGAACTACGGAAGGTATCCTGCGTATGCAATCGCAGCAAGACGTGAGAAGCTTGTAAAGTCCGGAGTCAGGTATTCGCTTTTATTTGGAGGCGGATCTCAGTTTATGAACGGAGAGGATTCCCTCTTTTTGCATGATTGCTTGAAGGCGGGACTTAATCTATATAGAACGACTGTGGCGCTTGGTCATGAGGAACCGGGAGAGTCCACATGGTTCAAGGGCTATACGGATAAATTCTTCTTTGACAGAGGAGTTTTGTATCATTTTCTCTACGGAGGTATGGCCAAGATTTTGGGCTTTAGATACCTGTTTAAGAATAGAGAACAGATGTGCAAAGAAAAAGGACTGATACGCTGCTTTTTGCTTCTCTCTAAGGGTGTTGATAAGGGCAGAAAGCTTAAAGTGAGATAGACTTGAAAGAGGATATAGATGGCTATTTATCTGACTTTAACAGCTGTGGTTATATTGACTGCAATGCTGATAAAGAAGACAGAATTAAATACAGGATATACAGGTGATCTTAGGATTCACCGTGGGATGAAGAGACAGGATATGGTGAATATCATTGCCATGACCGCTATTTTCTTGGCTCTGTTTCTGGTGTCAGCGCTTAGGGTTAATGTCGGTAATGATTATGCCAAGTATGCAGAGTTTATGCATCTTATTTACTGTGATTCCTATGTGCCTACAGAACCGGGATTCAACGCAGTAACATATGTTATTTATCATCTCAGCGGCTTTGAGAATTTTATGCTTGTATTTGCTTTTATCGCATTTTTCACGGTTCTCTTTTTTATAAAAGCGATATGGGATCAGAGTGAGTGGTTCACGTTAAGTTTTGCCATGTTCATGCTTTTGGGATACTATTTTCAATCAATAAGTACCGTGCGTTATTATTTAGCGCTGGGTATTGCGCTGTATTCTCTCAAGTATGTTACCAAGGGAGATTGGCCAAGATTCGTGTTTTTTGTTATCTTGGGAGCTCTTTTTCATAAATCCATGTTGGTGGTTTTGGTGCTGTATCCTCTTGCTGGGCTTAAGTGGAAGAGGTGGATGTACGGAGTAGGAGCAGCTTTGTGCGTTTCATGTATTTTTTTACATGAACAGTATCTTGAACTCGCCAAGCTGATATATCCTTCCTACAGGAATAACGCGGAAGAGTATGTGAGTGGTATAAGTTATACCAATATAGCAAGGTGTGTTGCCGTGATCGCATTCGCTCTGTGGGTTTATAGGGATAAGATTAGAGAGAACAAAACGTATATGTTATACTTCCATTGCAATCTGATGGGACTTGCTCTTTATGTGTTTGGGGCTTTTCTTCCGATTGTTTCAAGGATTGGCTATTATCTGACGGTTACGCAGATTTTGTTTGTTCCGGCGATCATAAAGAGCATCAAGGATGATAGAAAGAGAAAGCTTATAACGCTTATGGCTTGTTTGGCTTTTGTCCTTTATTTTGCTGTTTATATGCGGGGCGCAGGTAAGGACGGTATCAGGATACTTCCTTATCAGACGATAATGTTTCATGATATGCCGCCTCTTCTTTCGGATAAAGGCTATTAAGGAGTTGATCGTTTTATGAAGAAACCTTTTTTTATAATAATCGTAGTTTCATATAATCCCGGCGATAAGCTTATTGAGACGGTTGAGAGTATTAGGAAGCAGACTTATTGCAACTACAGGATTCTGGTAAAAGACGGTATGTCCACGGATGGTTCTCTGGATAAGCTTAGAAAGAAGCTTGGATTTGCCGGTAATTCCAATGAAAAAGACGAGATAACAATAGTTGAGAGCTGTGATAACGGCATATATCATGCCATGAATATAGCAGCTTCATATTTGAATGATAGAGTAAAGAATGCAAGGGCTGAGGAAGAAGAACTCAAGGATTCCAAAGAAGTTAAGCTCCTTCGCGCCGGTGAGCTTCCGTCATACATTTTCTTTTTGAACTGCGGGGATACTTTCAGAGATGAGAATGTACTTAGGAAGGTCCATGACTGCATTATTTCCAAGATTGAGAAAAACGGTACAACCGTTCCTTCTATTTTTTACGGAGATACCTTTGATTGCTTGACAGGACAAAGAGTTGCATCCAATCCCAGGATCAATGATTTTGCATGCTATAGAAATGTCCCTTCTCATCAAGCTTGTTTTTATGATGAGAGGCTCATATACAATAATCCCTTCAATCTGAAGTACAAGGTGAGAGCTGACTATGAGCAGTTTCTACGGTGCTTTTACAGGGATAAGGCACAGACTATTTACATGCCTGTTATAATAGCTAATTATGAGGGCGGGGGATTTTCGGACGTCAACAAGAAGTTGTCTGAGGAAGAGAGACGAGAGATCATCAAGATGTATCTGCCAAAAGCGCAGATTAGGAAATATGATATGATACGTCTTTTGACTTTTTCGGCACTTCGCACGGCGCTTTCGTCGAACAAGCTTACGGCGGGCGCTTACAACACGCTTAAGAGCCTGATATATAGGCTAAAGGAGAAGAGAAATTGAGAGTTTTATGGTTATGTAACATTATGCTTCCGCACTATGCTGAAGCGCATGGAGTTGAATACTCTGTAAGAGAGGGCTGGCTTACGGGCTGCCTTAACAGAATTATTGAGGAAAATAATTCCGAGAATAGCAAGCTGACTTTGGGTATATGTTTTCCCAAAGAGGATGCGGGCAATTATAAAGAGGTCATTGACGGTGTTACCTATTATGATTTCACCGAGGATCTGGATCACCCGGAGACTTACGATCGCTCTATTGAGGAGAGATTCCGCACGGTCTTGGATGATTTCAAGCCTGACATTGTGCATGTATTCGGAACTGAATTCCCTCATTCTCTTGCAATGCTGAGAGTCTTTAATAATCCTGAAAAGACTCTTCTTGGTGTGCAGGGACTTTGCGGCGCCATTGCATTTAATTACATGGCGGGTATTCCTGTAAATGTGCAGGAATCAGCAACTTTCAGAGACAGGATCAAGGATGATTCATTGGTTCAGCAGCGCAATAAGTTTTTGATCCGCGCTGAGCACGAGAAAGAAGTGATCAAGCTTTCCGGTAATATCACAGGTAGAACAGATTTCGATAAGGAAGAGACTGCCAAGATCAATCCTTCTGCAAAATATTTTTTCATGAATGAGACAATGAGACCTTGTTTTTATTCGGGAAAATGGGAAGAAAAGAAGGCAGATCCTCATTCTATCTTTGTGGCACAGGGTGATTACCCTCTTAAGGGCCTTCATTTCATGTTGCAGGCTATGCCCAAGATTTTGGAGAAATATCCGGATGCCCATTTGTTTGTTGCCGGTAATAACATAATAGGAAAAGGAAACAGCAAATATCCGTTTTTCCTTAGAGCCAGCGCATACGGTAAGTATATAAAGAGCCTGATCTCATCTAATAAGCTCAAGAAGAAGGTTTCCATGGTGGGAGTACTGACTCAGGAACAGATGAAGGACAGATTCCTTCACAGCAGTGTGTTCGTTTGCCCGTCTGTACTTGAAAACTCACCTAATTCCGTGGGAGAAGCAATGCTTCTGGGCGTTCCTGTAGTTGCTTCCAGAACCGGAGGTATCCCGAATCTTCTTACAGACAAGAAGGACGGTATTTTATTTGAGAATAAAAATCCGGAGAAGCTTGCAGATGCTATTCTTGAGATCTGGGATGAACCTGTGATATCAGCAGTATATGGAGACAATGCGTCCAAGCATGCCCGTGAGACTCACAATGCAGACGCCAACTATAAGAGACTTGTAGAAATATATGAAGAGATAGGTGGTAAGGAGTAAAAAAGTGGTCATAACTTTTGTCTCTAACTACATAAATCATCATCAGATTCCCTTTTGCAGGGAGATGGCGGGATATGGTAAGGATGTGGAGTTCCATTTTATCCAGACAATGCCTATGGAGCAAAAGAGGATAGATATGGGCTGGGCAGTAGATCCCAAGGATTATCCGTTTGTCTCTTTGTATTATGAAGATAGAGACACCTGTGAAAAGCTTATTCTTGAAAGTGATGTTACCATATTTGGCTGGTCTGAAGGGACGGTAAGTAATCTCGAAGCAAAGAGATTGTCTTCCGGAAAGCTTTCGTTTCGCGTAAGCGAGAGGATATACAGAGAAGGCCAGTGGAAGATGATAACTCCTAGAGGGCTTATAAACAAGTACAAGGAACATATAAGATATAGGAATAAGCCTGTATATCTGCTTTGTTCAGGTGCTTATGTTGCATCGGATTTTAGTCTTATCGGAAGCTACCCCGGCAAGATGCTAAAATGGGGATATTTCCCTGTGGGAGTCGGAGCGGATGAAAACGCAGGTGGTAACACCGCAGAAACAGCGAACCCGGAAGCACATAGGGAGCGCAAGGTGGGTTACCCTGTGAGGATATGCTGGGCCGGAAGATTGATTGAGCTAAAACATCCTGAGTTTGCCGTGGGACTTGCAGAAAAGCTAAAAGAAGTCGGCTATGATTTTAAAATGGATATTGTAGGCGACGGCCCTATGCGTTATAAGCTGGAGCGTGAAGCTGCAGAAAAGGGAATTGACAATATGGTTACTTTTGCAGGTGGCAAAAAGCCTGCAGAGGTGCTGAATTATATGAAAACGGCTGATATTTTTATTTTCACCAGTAATTATCTTGAGGGCTGGGGAGCCGTTGTAAACGAGGCTATGTCCTGTGGATGCGCTGTTGTTGCATCTGAGGAAGCCGGAGCAGTTCCTTTTCTTATTGAGAATGGTGTGAACGGCTATACATATGCTAAGGGTGACTACTTTGATTTTTATAATAAAGTATTGCTCTTGCTAGAAGATAGAGATAAAATCTTGGAGTTTGGGGATAAAGCCAAAGAGACTATTTCAAAGTTATGGAATCCCCGTAGGGCTGCTAATGAGCTTATTCGCTTTTGCAGTGAATTCTTGATGGGCCAAGATCCGGTTCCTTCTATGGAGGGACCCATGAGCACTGCCAAGATTATTAAACCTGCCGGCTTTTTGAGAAGTTTGCAGGAAAAGAATCGATTGGAATGAGGAGTTTTTGAGAAATTTATGAGAAGCATCGATGATTTTTTTGATACTGAATTTAAGATTTTCGGTCTGAATATTACGTTATTTGATCTGTTTTTTTTCACAGTAATGACTTGCCTTGGGATTATTATCAGAATGTCACTTTTTGATATATTATCCGGAGATTACAAGCTTGCTTTTGCAGATTGGATGAGAGAATGTCACGAGGCAGGCGGCTTTGCGTATCTCGGGATAAAGCCCGGAGTTTCTGATGCAAGCACTTTTGACTATAACTGTATGTTCCAGTACATAATAGTTCTCTTGCACTATATCGGCGGTGGTGTCAATGATATGTATCTAGTTAAGACCGTTTCCGTGATATTTGACTTTGTATGCGCTATTACTATATTCAGGATTGCCTATGAAGTTACCGGGCAGGATATTAAGAAGTCCATGATAGCTTACGCTGCAACAATGTTCCTTCCTACAATGATACTTAACAGCGGAGCCTGGGCGCAGAATGATTCTATATATACATCATTCGTTCTTTTGTCTCTTCTCCATATTATGAAGGGTAAGGACAACAGAGCGTTTATCTATCTTGCACTTGCATACAGCTTCAAGCAGCAGACTATTTTCTTTGTGCCCTTTGTAATTCTTATGTGGCTCAAGAATAAGGTCAAGATCAGATATGTATTCTGGATACCTGTTATTCATGTTGTAGCTATGATCCCTGCGGCTATTGCCGGCAGAAGCTGGGGAGATCTCCTTGGTATTTACGGTAAGCAAGTTACAATGTTTTCAAGACTTACAATGAATTATCCAAGCATTTATACCATCATTTCCAACGACATCGGTTCCGGAATGAGGAAGATTATTATCTCTGTGGGAACAGTGGCTACGGTCATGATATTTGGTATTATTGCTTATTATATTTATAAAAAGAAATTTGAAATTACCGGCAGATATATGATAACACTTGTTATATTTACAGCCCTGTTGTGCTGTTTCTGTCTGCCTGCTATGCACGAGAGATATGCGTATTTGCCTGAAGTACTTGCTATTGTTTATGCTGTGTTCTCTTACAAGAGAATATCTATATGTGCATCACTTCAGGTTATTGCCATGATAACATATTCAAGATATCTTTTTGGCTCTACAGTTCTCACACTGTGGCCTCTTTCCATAGCAATGCTTGTAACTATTATGATTGTGGGATACGATCTTTTCCTTCAGATGAAAGATACTGAGATTATAGCAGTCACAGCTCCTATTGAGAGCAGCGAGACTGAGACGGAGGCTGTAAGTGGCTGATAATACAGCAAAGATAACGGTTATCATACCCGCATACAATATTGAGGATCTTCTTGGGCGGTGCATTGAATCTGTGGTATCACAGGATTACCCCAAGGAGCTTCTTGAGATTATCGTTGTTGATGATGGATCCACTGATTCAACAGGCAGAATTGCCGATGAATATGCAGATAAATATCAGAATGTTACAGCGCTTCACAAAGAAAACGGCGGTTCCAGTAGTGCAAGGAATCTTGGGTTAAAGCATGCGACAGGCGAGTATATAGGCTTTGTTGACAGCGATGACTTTGTGGATAAGAGGATGTTTGGAACTCTTGTGGATGCGGCAAGGCGCTATGATGCAGATATGGTACAGGTTTCAAGAGATGAGATCGCTGAAGATGGCAGTATGCTACCTGACGTGCTCACACCACCAAAAGGGGAAATTGTAGTTACCCCGGCCGAGCATATTCGCACTCTTTTAATGCATACGGGAGATGCTTCTTTTTGCACCAAGATAACCAGGAGAGCAGTGCTTGGAGATGATCTCAGATTCCCGGAAGGAGAGCTTAACGAGGATTTTCACCTTATGATCAGGACTCTTGAAAGAGTTAACAAGCTCGTGATCCTTCCCGAGAAATATTATCATGTCTTTTACAGAACGGGCAGTAATTCCAGGAAAAAAGCAGAAGATAAGGATTATTTTCCTTCTGTATTTACAGACATTGTGAGAAATGCCGATGTTGCTCTTAATCTTGTAAGAGATAAATATCCGGAGCTTGTTCCTGTTGCTGAGAGATTTGGATATTATCAACGACTCGACTATCTTCTTCATATTCCTACAAGTATGATGACTTCAGATAACTCTTTTTACAAAGAAGTGGTTAGAAATATCAGGAAGAGTCTTATAAAAATAATAAGCAACAAGTATTTATCCAAGAGGGATAAGATTTATCTTATGATTCTGGCTCCCGCACCGAGATTTGTCAGAAAACTCCACGCTTATGTCAGGGGACTGTAAAGCATGAAAAAATATGCGATTTACATAATCTTACTCATATCGATTCTTGTAAATGTATTTTACGGATTCCAAAAGAAGGGCTTTCATGAGGATGAGTATTATACATATTTTTCTTCAAACAGGAGTCTTGGACTATACCAGCCTGACAGAGAATGGCAAGATAGACAGACTATTCTTGATGAATTCTCTGTAAAAAAAGGAGAGGGCTTTAACTATGGGCTCGTTAAACTGGTTCAGTCCTGGGATGTACATCCTCCTGTGTACTATTATGTTTTCCACACAATATGTTCGTTAACTCCCGGGCTCTTTACAAAATGGAGCGGGATAATCACTAATTTAATAGCGTTTGTTATTGCATTTGTGGCGATGAATGCGCTAATGAAGGCACTGGATGTTCCTTTTTCGGTGCAGGCTTTGACACTCCTTTTCTGGGGGCTTAATACCCAGACAGTATCCTGTAATCTTCTGATCAGGATGTATGCCTGGCTCTGCGCAGCAATAATTCTGTGCGCATATGTCCATATAATGATCATGAAGAGGTTTGATGAATATGCTGATGATCTTAAGAAGTACTGGCTTCATTTGCTACTTCCTGTGATGGTGATATCTTATCTGGGATTTTTGATCCAATACTTTTATATTTTCTTTTTTGTCAGTATCGGAGCAGCGCTTACTTGCTGGATCCTCTTGGTGAAAAAAGATATCAAAAAAGCTGCTCTTTATGTGGCAAGCTGCGGAGTATCCCTTATGCTTGCAGTTATTACTTATCCTGCCAGTGTTCATCATCTTTTTGGTGGATACAGAGGAACAGGCGCTGCCGGAAGCTTTTTTGACATGAAAAATACAGGGATGAGGCTGTCTTTTTTCATAGGACTTGTGAATGACTATGTATTTTCTGGTGGGCTTATCATTGTCGCTATCATGCTGATACTAGGTATAATGGCGCTTTTAGTTGCTAATAGGAAACATAGGAGGATGGGAGCGCAGATCATTGTTCTTACAGTGGGAGCCGTGGGATATTTTGTCCTCACTTCCAAATGTGCTCTTCTTGTCGGAAGTGCCTCAGGAAGATATGAAATGCCGATATATGGCCTTATTATCATGCTTTTATTCTGGGATCTATATTATGTCATAGAAGCGATAGGGAATAAGGCATATATGATCGCTATGGCGGCTGCTCTTTTGATGTTCCTTGCAAAAGGTCATTTCTATGATAAGAATGTTCTTTTCCTATATCCGGAGGATGTGGAGAAAATGGCGTATGCAAGTGATAATAAGGATGGAATAGCGGTTGTTATGTTTAATCCTGCTACGGCTCACAATGTCTGGAGGCTCACAGATGAGCTTCTTTGCTATGACAAGGTCTTTTACATGGATGAGGAGAACACGGATAAGATAATGGACTTTGATGTGACCTCGGCGGATAAGATAATCCTTTATGCTGCGGATGATGAGCTTCAGAAGGATGCTTTTGATAATCTGGTTTCTTCCTGTGCTGTTTCCGGTGATTATAAGCTTCTTTTTACCGAGGATATGTGGAGCACCTATGAAGTCAGATAAACAGCCGGATTATAGGCTGTGAATAGTATCAGGCATGCGGTTACTTTTTTGACCTTGCAGCTATCATATATTATAATCAATTAGTTAGAGAATACGCGTATTTTGGTGTTCTTTGGAGGTTTTATGCAGATGCGTGCAGCGGTTATCGGAGCCAGCTCCGAGTCAATATATACAATACAAAAAGCCAGAGAACTTGGACTTTATGTGATCGCTCTTGACGGCAATCCCGAAGCTCCCGGACTTAAGGCTGCCGATGCTTCTTTTGTTGTGGATATAAGGGACCCTGAGAAGGTCTTTGAGATACTTGATAAGAATAAGCCTGATGTTGTGCTTCCTGTTCCCATCGGAAGGTATCTTACAACTACAGGTGCTGTTAACGACAAGTACGGACTTGTTGGAGTGAGCGCAGGCGCGGCAGAGATCTGCACTGACAAATATGAGTTTCACAAAGTCCTTAATGAGAAAGGGCTTAGGAATGCAGAGCTTTATCTGCTTCCTGCCGGATCTGATGTTCCGGATGCATCTGAGCTTAATGATATTTATCCTGTTGTTGTTAAGCCTCGCTTTGGGTCGGGAAGCAGAGGAGTAGAGGTGTTTAATACTCCTGCGGAGCTTGAAGAGAAGTTCTTAAAGAACCAGCCCTATGATGAGGATTATTGTATAGAAAGTTGCGTTCCGGGCCCGGAATACGGCGTGGACGGAGTATTTACAGAGGGAAAATTTACCCTTATTCTTCTTAGAGGCAAGAAGAATACGCTGCCTCCGTACAGGGAGTGTGTAGGCTATTATTCCGTGAGAAGGACTGATGATAATAAAGAGTTCTACGACAGAGTGGAGCATCTTATGCAGAAGGTAGGCGAGGCAATAGGGTTTAAGGATACCCTTATTCACGCTGATATTATAAAGGACTCCAATAATAATCCCTTTATTATTGAGACTTCTGCAAGACCTTCAGGTCATAATCTGCACAATCTTTTTACACCTATGGCAAGTGGTGTTGATGAGGTTACTGAATTTATTAAGTATGCGATTCCCGCTCTTGAGAAGAGTTATTCTTTTGAGCCCCAAACCGCAGGGAACATGGTCATCAGATATTTTGACTTTGAGAATGTGAGAGTTAACAAGGTTCCCGATGAAAAAGAGCTATATAAGAAATATCCGTTAAAGGCCTGGCAGTGTAATCTCAAGAAGGGAATGTTCCTTGGGAAGGTTACAAACGGGGCTTCCATTATGGGCAGAGGCTACTACGTACTGGAAGCAGCCACACATTTTGAGCTTGATGGATATTGCGATGACATAAAAAGCGAATTTGAGCTGGAGGAAACAAGATGACTTCCATAGCCATTATCACAGCGAGGGGCGGAAGTAAGAGAATCCCCGGTAAAAACATAAAAGAGTTTTGCGGGCAGCCTATTATTGCATACTCAATAAAGGCAGCTTTTGAAAGTGGCGCCTTTGATGAGGTTATGGTTTCTACAGATGATGAGAAAATCGCTAAGGTTGCCACAGAGTATGGCGCCAAGGTTCCTTTCTTTAGATCTGAGGAAACTTCCGGAGATTTTGCCACCACAGATGAAGTTATAGCTGAAGTTCTTGAAAAATACAAAGAACTGGGACAGGATTTTGATAGGTTTTGCTGTATATATCCCACGGCACCATTCATAACAGCTGATAGGTTAAAAGAGGCCATGGATTGCCTTAATGAGCATGAATCAGTTACTCCTGTTTGCGGATTTTCATATCCACCTCAGAGAGGATTTGTGGTTGTAAATGACAGACTTGTCAGAAAATATCCTGAATTTGAAAAGACAAGATCTCAGGATCTGGAGAAACTTTATCATGACAGCGGACAGTTCTATGCTTGCCGAAGTGATGCTTTTTTCAGAGGCAGAACTACGGATGTAGAGGATATGGTTCCGGTTATTCTTTCAGATGATGAAGTTCAGGATATAGATACCTTCGATGATTGGAAGATCGCTGAGGAAAAATATCGCAGATTGCAGAATAGAAGTTGTGAGAAGGAAAGTGTACGTTTCGATGACAGTAAGCTTGCGACTCCCTATTATCGTATAGATGAGAAGCTTCTGGATGCGGATGTAGAAATGCTACAGGGCGCTCTGGCTAAGGATTGGAATAATTACATCTGTTCTTATTCGGTAAAGACCAATTCACTTCCATGGCTCCTTGCACATCTTAAGGGTAAGGGCTTTTACGCTGAGGTTGTATCCGCCCAAGAGTATGATCTTGCAAAGAGAATAGGATATAAACCAAACGAGGTTATATTTAACGGACCTATAAAGGAAAGAACTGCTTTTGAAGAGGTCCTTTTATCCGGCGGAATAGTCAATCTTGATTCCAATTATGAACCTGAATGGGTAATTGAAGCTGCTCAGAAATACCCTGAGCAAAAATTAAATGTAGGTTTAAGAGTTAACTACGATCTTTCTTCACTTATTCCGGATGAAGTTCTTGCGGATGAGGAAGGAAGCAGATTTGGATATTGCTATGAAAATGGCAGCCTTAAAGCTGTGATTGATAAGCTTAAGGCTTTTGACAACGTTAAGATTGCTGGCTTACATCTCCATTCATCCACTAAGTCGCGTTCAGTCAGTGCATATGAGGCACTTGCTAAAGTGGCCGGAATTGTTGCAGGCGAATATGGACTTGACCTGGATTATGTGGATATGGGAGGCGGATACTACGGAGGAGTCAAGGATAAGCCTGACTTTAGAAGCTATGTTCCTGCTATAGCCAAGACTCTTGGTAAGTATTTTGACGTATCCAAAACAAAGCTTATCATGGAACCCGGTGTATCCCTGGTTTCATCAGGCTTTGAATTTGTAACAAGCGTTATTGATGCAAAGCAGGTTAGAGAGCATAGATACGTAATTATTGACGGAAGCAGAGTTAATCTCAATCCACAGGTTACCAGAAGGTGGTACCCTCATAGACTTGAAGTTGCCAAAGATCTGCATAGTAGGGCAAAACTTCCGGGTCAGATGATATGTGGTTCAACCTGTATGGAGTATGACAGACTATTTCTTGCAGAAGATGAACCGGAGCTTAGAGCAGGAGACAGAGTAGTATTTACCAACGCGGGCGGATATACTATGTGTCTTTCACCTCTATTCATACACTATTATCCGGCAGTCTATGTCAAGAAAGCTGATGGAAGCCTTTATACTGCAAGGCGTCCTTGGACCAATGATGAGTATGTTATGAAAAACAGCTTTGAAGAATAATTATGAAGCATGAAGGAGATTTGGTGCTTATGCCAAGATATGAGCTTAATCAGAATATCAAATTGGCTGATCATATTATCGGAAAGGATCATCCCGTCTATATAATTGCGGAGATGTCCGCCAATCACTTGCAGGATTATGACAGAGCCGTTGAGATAATCCATGCGGCAAAAGAAGCAGGTGTAGATGCCATAAAGCTGCAAACTTACACGGCCGATACAATAACAATTGATTCTGATAAAGAATATTTTCAGATTACAGGTGGAACAATCTGGGACGGTACCACTCTTCATAAATTATATGAGGAGGCGTATACACCCTGGGATTGGCAGCCTAAACTCTGTGAAGTTGCCGCCGGTCTAGGACTTGATTGTTTCTCTTCACCTTTTGATGACAGTGCCGTAAGTTTCATGGAAGAAATGAATATGCCGGCTTACAAGATCGCATCCTATGAAATTACAGATATTCCGCTTATAAGAAATTGCGCATCCAAGAAAAAACCGATGATACTTGCTACCGGTGTAGCGAGAGAAAGTGATATAAGACTTGCTATCGAGGCTTGTCTTGATGAAGGAAACAAGGATATCATCCTTCTAAAATGCGTATCAGCGTATCCTACTCCCTACGAGGACGTTAATCTCAACACGATTCCTACACTTGCAAAGGAGTACGGATGTGTCATGGGACTTTCCGATCATACTTTTGGATCTGCAGTTCCTGTAGCAGCAGTTGCTCTTGGAGCAAGGATGATCGAGAAACATCTTACGCTAAAGAGATCCGATGGTGGTCCGGATGGTGCTTTTTCAATGGAGCCCAAAGAGTTTGAGGAGCTGGTAAAGAACGTCAGGATAGTTGAGAAAGCCCTTGGAAGCAAGGAATATAAGCTTACTCCCGTTCAAGAAACGGAGAGAGAAGGGGCAAGATCTCTTTTTGTTGTAGAAGATATTAAGAAGGGCGAGGTACTAAATCCTTCCAATATCAGGTCAATAAGGCCGGGAAACGGACTTCCGCCTGTAGAGTATGATAAAGTAATAGGTAAGGTTGCAACGCGTGATCTATTCAGAGGTGATCCGCTCAAACACGATGATTTTCAGTAAATGAGGAAGATTCGGAGATGAGAAAAAAGATTTGGATAAAATCAAACGGCAACAGTATCATTGCAACAGGACATATCAGAAGATGCATGACTATCGCAGGAGAGCTGAAGGCTCTTGGTGCGGATGTTGAATTTATTCTTTCCGATGAGGACAGTGCAGATCTTCTAAAGACCCTTTCAGAAGAAGAGGGCCAGCAATATGATGCGAGGATCCTGCACACGGTTTTTTCAGAGCCAATGCAGGATATTCCTATTCTTGATGAGATGTTTAAGGAGGAGAAGCCGGATTTTTATCTGATGGACTCATATTTCCTTAAAGAGGACTATTTTGACGGGATAAAGGAGATTATCGGGAAACACAATCTCTCTACTAAGACCGGTTTTATGGACGATCTGTATAAGTTTGATTATCCTGTGGATCTGGTAGTTAACTATGATGTCGAGGTTCCAAAGGATTTTTATAGTGCTCCTTGCAAGCTTTTGGGGGCACAGTACGCGCCGCTTCGTAAACAGTTTGAAGGTATTGATTATGAGGTTATTCCCATAGCAAAGAGGGCTTTTCTCTCAGCAGGTGGAACCGACCCTTATCATATCGTTTTGAATCTTCTCAAGGAAGTCTATGTAAATGACGGACCTTGTAGGAAGATACCTGATTTTATGCTGTTTACCTGTGACGTTATCGTGGGAGCTCTTTTTGATGAGGACTACGTCCGTGAGTTAAAAGAGCTTGCGGCTAAATACCCTGCAATAACACTTCATGAATCAACACCTGATATGGCCGGAATTATGAAAAGGTGCGACTTTGCTGTTACAGCGGGCGGTACTACCCTTTATGAATTGTGTGCGGTTGGTGTTCCGACAGTAGTTTATAGCATGGCGGATAACCAGATGGAATTCGTAAAAGCCTTTGATAAGGTTGGGGCGGTAAAATACGCAGGGGATCTGCGAGAAGATGATAAAATTGTTCAGAAGATCGTGACCTGGGGAATTGCAGCTATAGAAAATCAGAATTTCAGAAAACGCATGAGTGAGAAGGCGAGAAAACTTGTAGATGGAGGCGGCGCAAATAAAATTGCGCGCGCTATTTTAGAGAATATATGAAGAAACTTAGTATTATAGTGCCTGTTTATAATATGGCAGCAGACGGAAAACTTGATTATTGTTTGAAGAGCCTTGTTAATCAGAAGCTTTCTTTTGGTGATTATGAAATCATTGCTGTGGATGATTGTTCAACAGATGAATCTTTTGAAATCCTCAAGGACTATGAGAATAGATATCCGGATAAATTTATAGCCATAAGGTCTGATGTTAATCATCATCAGGGCGGAGCCAAGAACATAGGACTTGCAAGAGCAGAAGGTGAGTGGCTTGGCTTTATTGATGCTGATGACTTTATAGTTCCGGATTATTATGAGAGACTTCTTTCCAAGGCTGCAGAGACAGGCGCGGATATGGTCGGCTGTGATTATACAATGGTTACGGATCATAGTTTTAATGTCGGAAAGACAGTGCACAACAACAATTTTTCGCAAACAGGCGTTATGGATAAAGAACGCTACAGGAATCTTCTTATAGAGACAGGCTCACTTGTTGTAAAGGTGTATAGGAGAGAACTTATTGTAGGAGATTATGTTCCCGGAACCAGAGACAAACTCGACATTTTCCCGGAAGATATCTTTTATGAGGATAATGCCGTAAGTAATACATGGATGCTTAGATCCAAACATTTTGAATACATTGATGAGCCGCTTTATTTTTATTATCAACATGATGCATCCACGGTTCACAGTATTTCTATGAAGAATCTCGAGGACAGGATGACTGCCGGAAGAGAGATCGTAGCGCAGGCTAAAGATAATGGATACTTCGATGAGTACAGGGCTGAGATAGAATTTCAATACACTGTGTTATTTTATATTAATACGCTTTTTTCAGCTATGCCCAAGAAATCAGGACTTAAAAATGTCTATGGTTTTTGCAAGAAGCTCGCAAAGGAAATGAAGGAAACCTTTCCAAATTTTCAGGATAATCCATACTATAAAGAGAAGATTCATCCCGAGGAAAAGAAGCTTATATCTTACCAAATGAAATCACATTTGTTTTTTTATTGCTATTACAGACTCCTGTGGTTCTACAGGGGGTTAAGAAGTGGGAAATAAGATGTACGACAGAATCTATGTATGCCACACCTTTTATCATGTTTATGTGGCGTGCCTTAAAGAATTTTATATAGCCGATGGCAAAAAAGCTTCTCTTGTGCTTTCCAAGATGTCCAATAAGTTTGGTGCAATGGTGGAAAGGGCAAAGAAAAGTGATATTTTTGATGAGGTTTTTGAGTACGATGAGAAGGAAGATACTTTTTTCCCTGAGCTAAAAGAGCTAAAAACAGACTCCGGTAACATCGTCTCCAATATGATTAAGAGGATACAATTCTGCAAGAAGTTTGGAAAGCTTCAGGAGCAGTTTGTTCCGGTCGACTTTAAAAAATATAAGGATATATATGTGTTTTGCGATTCGGACCCCATTGGCTATTATCTTAATTACAAGAAGATTAAGTATCACGCTCTTGAGGACGGCCTTGATTGTATAAGGTACTACGACACGGCAAGATACGATAACAGAGGTCATTTTAAAATCAAAGCATTTATGGCGGCTTTGGGCCTTATTCATATACAAAATGGATACGGAAGATATTGCTTGGATATGGAGGTCAACAATATTTCAGTGCTTCCTTACCCTTGCAAAAAATATGTTGAACTTCCAAGAAAGACACTGACAGACAGGCTTACCTCTAAGGAAAAGGAAGAGATGTTAAGGCTCTTTGTAGATGATCTTCCGGAGCTTAAGAATAAGCTCTTTAAGGAGCAGGATGGAAAGACCCTTCTTGTTCTATCAGAGCCTTTATGCGACCTCCGGACAAGGGAGCGGATATTTAGAGATATTATTGACGGCTATGGTACTATAGATGGAAGGGAGGCTGTGGTTCTTATCAAGCAGCATCCAAGGGATTACCTTGATTATAAGGCTATATTCCCTGAAGCGATCGTACTTGACGGTTCTTTCCCTATGGAGATGCTCAATTTTATTGAGGGGCTTTCCTTTGACAGATTGGTATCGGTGTACACCGTTGTTGATTCGATCACATTTGTAAAAGAAAAGATCTATCTCGGGGACGATTTCATGGACAAATATGAAGCGCCTGAGATTCACAGACAGAATGAGGCTATAACAGATTAAAGGTCACATTGATTTTCTTAAAAATATCGGAAGGATATAGTTTATTAAATGCGTAAGATATATAAGAAACTTATGGTCTTGCTCGATGCAAGACAGAAAAAGCAGATGGTGGGCATGGTTTTTCTGATGCTCATAGGAGGTTTGCTTGAGTCCCTCGGAATTGCTCTGATCGTGCCTATTATGGAGACGATAACCAATCCTGAGAAGATAGAAGAGAGTAAAAAGCTTTCTTTTATCTGCAAGATGCTCAATATAGGCAGTTCTGAAGTTATAAAGCTTGCCGGAGCATTGATGGTCGCGCTCATATTGGTTTTTATCATAAAGAATGTCTTTTTGTATTTCTTGAATGTGGTTCAGCTTAGGTTCGTTTATACCAACCAGTTCGCCACATCAAGAAGAATGATGATTAACTTTATGCAGCGCCCCTACGAGTACTATCTTAACGCCGATACCAGTGTTATTCAGCGAAACATAACATCTGATGTTAATAACATGTACGGTCTTATTCTTAGCTCGTTACAGCTTATTAGTGAGATTATTGTATTTATATTTATTGTGGTTCTTCTTCTTAGCGAAGATGCAAAGATGACTCTTTCAATTGCAGCGATCCTTGTGATAGTTCTTTTGCTCATTAAGTATAAGATCAAGCCCATCATGGTCAAGGCGGGACAAGAGAATCAGGATTATTACAGCGGTCTTTATAAGTGGATTGATGAGTCCGTAACAGGAATCAAAGAGATAAAGATCGCCAATAAAGAGAATTATTTTATTAACGGATATGCCGATTGCGGTTCCGGTTATGTAAATGCGGTTCAGAAGTACAATCTTTATAATTCAACACCGAGACTTTTGATAGAAACCGTGGCGATCACCGGAATGATCGGATATATGCTTATCTCTATGGCTACGGGAACCCGGCTTGAGGACCTTGTTGCTCCGCTTACCGTACTTGCAGCCGCTGCGGCAAGACTTCTTCCAAGTGCCAACAGAATCAACAACTATCTCACAAGTATAGCTTACTTTGAGCCTTTCCTCATGAACGTAACTGACAATCTTCAGGAGGAAATTCATGACGGCTCTATATCCTACAACAGCGAAGATTACAAGAAGAAGCTTGAGACAGAAAAGCTCCCTGTAAATAAGACAATTTTGCTTAAGGATATTACTTATAAGTATCCCGGTGCGGACAGATACGTTCTGGAACATGCGGACATGGAAGTGCCTGTTGGCAAGTCCGTTGGTATTGTTGGAACTTCCGGTGCCGGTAAGACAACTATTGTTGATATAATGCTTGGACTGCTTCAGACTGAAAGCGGTCATATCTATGCAGACGGCACAGATGTAATGACCAACTATCCCGGATGGCTCAAAAATATAGGTTATATTCCTCAGACTATCTTTATGCTTGATTCAACAATCAGGAAGAATGTGGCATTTGGATATGCTGATGAGGATATCGATGACGCTAAGGTTTGGCAGGCACTTAAGGAAGCATCTCTTGATGAGTATGTGAGATCACTTCCCGAGGGTCTTGATACAAGTATAGGAGAAAGAGGAATCCGTCTGTCCGGAGGACAGAGGCAGAGAATCGGAATTGCCAGAGCTCTTTTTGAAGATCCTGAAGTACTTGTCCTTGATGAAGCAACTTCAGCTCTTGATAATGAGACTGAGGCAGCTATTATGGATTCAATAAACAAGCTTCATGGAAGAAAAACACTCGTTATCATAGCCCATAGACTTCAGACTATTGAAAAGTGCGATATGGTTTACAGTATAAAAGACGGAAAGGCAGTTGTTCAGAGATGAACACACCTTTTTGCTTTGAATAAACGGAGGCAGTAATGGACAGTCATAGTACAGTGACGCAGAAAAGAAATGCCAATATAGAGCTTCTTAGGATCGTAGCAATGCTTATGATCCTTACTTTGCATTTTAATCATTTCTCAGGGGCAGACCTTGTTCTTGGGGAGTCTGCTTCAAGTGTGCAGATATTTGCGACGATACTCGAAGCCATTGCAATAACTGGTGTTAATGTCTATGTGCTTATAAGCGGATATTTTCTTTCTGCTTCCAATGTTAAATTAAGCAAGATGTTGCAGCTTATCATGCAGGTTTATTTCTATACATTTCTTATATCCCTTGCAATGATATTTGTAGGAACTTACAGGGTGGGACCAGGTGACAAGCTTGATAGGACGCTTAAGTATCTTTTCCCTATTTCTGCAGAGCATTACTGGTTTGTGACTGCATATGTGATCATGTATGTTTTGTCTCCTGTCATGAATGCAGCGGTTAATACCCTTAAGAGAAAGCAGCTAAAGGTTGTTATAATCGGTCTTCTTTTCTGGTTCAGCTTTATTAAGAGCGTGGTACCGGTTATGTTTGGCACCGATAGGAAGGGCTATGACTTTGGCTGGTTTATATGTCTGTATCTGATTGCTGCATATATCAGGAAATACAATATCGTTCTTTTCCGCAATGCCAAGAGAAGCGCAGTAGTGTTTGTGGCGTCAGCAATAATGCTTGCAACCATTAGCCTTGTTTTTTATAAGATCAATCTTGATACGGGCAGATTTAAGTATTATGCTACGGTTCCCTATCATTACAACTATATATTTACATTGACGGGAGCGCTTGGCCTGTTCTCTGTATTTAGATTTATGAGGTTAAAAGAGAATTGGTTCGCCGATGTGATAAGAATAATTGCGCCCTATACTCTGGGTGTATATCTTTTGCATATGCATATTGAAATAGCGGACAGATGGATCGGATGGATTGAAAATCTTATCGGGGAAGTGCCTTTGGATAATGCATTTAAATATTTTATCCATCTTCTGATCTCGATTTTTATAGTATTTTTTGCAGGAATTTTTATAGACTGGATCAGAAAGTATGTCTTCAATTTTGTTGGCAGAATATGTGAAAACACCAAGCTTTTTAAGCTTATAAGACGCGTGGATGAGGATTTATGCTAAATAATATCAGGAGTTATTTTATAAAACTTAAGGGATTTCAGAGTCCGCTGGAAAGATTCATCTTTCCGGTGGTCTTGTTGTTATATCCTTTCTTGGGCATAAATGCAGGCCTTGATATAACCGACACCACGTATAGCCTTAGTAATTTCAGGTACATGGACAATGTTGATCCAATGTGGCTTTTTTCTACTTTTTTATCGAATCTGGCAGGCAGCATCATTATGAAACTTCCGGGAGCCGGAACTATGATCGGCTTCTCCGTGTATTGTACTTTGATCATTGGCGCTACTGCGCTTGTTTCCTATTATGTGCTTCAGAGATGGATGCCGGGATGGATGATCTTCATAGGGGAGTTTATGGCAGAAAGCCTGTGTTGGTCTCCCAGGGTTATCCTCTATAACTACGTGACGTATCTTTTGTTCACTCTTGGAGCCATTCTTCTTATTCTTGGTATTTTTTCATGGAAAAGGCAGAATATTTTGCTGTTTGCAGCAGGAGCATGCCTTGGACTTAATGTGCTTACTCGTTTTCCAAACGTAGTTGAGTGTATGTTGATCCTGGTATTGTGGTTCTATTCATTCATTACCAAAGAAAAATTTATAGAGACGGTTAAAAAGACAGGAGTGTGCATTGCAGGTTATGTAGCGGGCTTTGGTGTTCCTATCATACTGATATCGGTGGTCTATGGCGCAGGAGCTTACCCTGAGGCAATCAAGGGGCTTTTTTCCATGACTGACGGAGCTTCGGACTATTCATCCGGAGGAATGATCGCTTCAATTCTTGAGGCCTATGGTACAACTCTTAAGAATATGGCTATCATGATCCCCTGTCTTATTGCAGGTATCATTATGTTTATGGGAGTACCCAAGAAGTATTCTCTTTTGAAAAAGCTTTTCTATATGGCAGGACTTTTGGTTCTTGCAAGATACTACCTTGCAAGAGGGGTTATTACCCGCAATTATTGGTATTACGATTCCATGATGCAACCGGCAATGATGTTCATAATTATCAGCATTGTACTGTGTATCATAGGTGCACACGGTGTTCTTAACGGAAGTAAAGAGGAGCAGACGCTGTCTTTTATGGCACTGATACTGATACTTATAATTCCCCTTGGGTCTAATAACTATACAATGCCTATCCTTAACTGTCTGTTTTTTATTGCGCCTGTGAGCTTATGGCTTATGAGGAGACTCATGCAAAGACTTGGGGATGAGGAATGGAACTTTGCATGGCAAGCAATGATAACAGGGGTTATTATTGTAACGCTGTTCCAGGGCGCTCTTTTCCATATCAATTTCTCATTTGTTGACGGAATGGACGGAACACCTCGCGACACAAAAGTGACTGAGATTCCGAAAGCAAAAGGCCTTGTGACGACCGCAGATAATTACAGTACGCTAAAAGAGCTTAAGGCAAGCCTTGAGGATAATGACCTGACATCCGGAAAAGTTTTGACTTTCGGCGAGATCCCGGGCATTCCGTATGTTTTTGACATGAGTC
>JAEEGK010004017.1_pt1 | contig 36299 bp, 31 predicted proteins | sample 8958771 | NCBI WGS metagenome assembly JAEEGK01 (sample SAMN16246547, study PRJNA631951) | gut metagenome | biome: gut microbiome; feature: rumen; material: SC-attached | host: Bos | place: Iran: Karaj | collected 2018-10 | reverse complement strand
TACTACATTAAATGGCAGCCATGACCTCCCGGCAGACCATCTTATTCTTGGAACGGGACTTGTCATAATGCCTCGTCATTTCCAAAGTGGTGTGTCCGGCGGTATATTAGCAAATGATCTGGACTATTTTCTAGATGAGGAAAAAGGGGAATGTTACTTTGATTCACCGGAGTTTGGGGAGCTGCTTTCCTGGCTGCGTGAATTACCCGAGCAGTCAAATGAGCAGGGATATTCTGATTCAGATTATCGGGAGGCGATTGCAAACGGAGAGATCGCTTTCTTGGGAAAAAGGATCATTTCCCTGCGCGACGTTCAGTTTATCGAGGAAATGTTTGACGGAAAAGCCAATTATGTTGGATATCCCGGCAGGGATGGTAAACCGGTCGTACGCTTGGAACCTTGCGGATCTAACCTGTGCATGCTGGCGAGAGCGGCGAATAAAAAGGGCGCATGGAGATTTTTGGAATGGTACGCCACATATAGGGAAACGCAAAATGCGTTCTTGTACAGCTTTCCCGCAAACGATCAGTTAATGCAAAAGCTTGTGGAAGAAGAACTGGCGCAGGAATCGGAAAACATTGACGTAGAAACCGGAAATACCACGTATCGCGGCAGGTATCCAACCCAAAAGGAGATCAACGTATTTTATGAGCTGCTAGCGCACGCAAGGAAAACGCCGGACGTAAATCAGGTGCTCTACCCCATCGTTTGTCAAGAAATAATGGCATATTTTAACGGACAAAAGAGTCTGGAGGAAGTGACGGAGATCATTCAGCGGCGCTGTACGATATATTTGCAGGAGAATTTATAAAGGGAAAGGGATATATTATTCCTTAGATTTCTTCCGTCATGAGATGGGGAAAGCGTGTAAATTTAACTAAAATGATATTGTAAAATATGTTATAGAGTTGTTATGGAGGCGATATGATAACTAGTTGGAAAAAAGTTAAGTTTAGAAGGGCAATTTATGTTCTGGTAATAATGGCGCTGGCACTTTTGACGGGATGCAGCGGCAAACAGATAAAAAAGGGAGAAGACAAAATCTCTGAAACAGGAGATGCCAGATATAGATTTATAGATGATGGAACAGGAATTAAGGATTCATATTGGCAAGAAAGAGATTATGAAAAACGTTATGTAAGAGACCAAAAGAATCTAGAAATTCCTGGTTTTAATGGTAGTGAAAAGTATGTACAGTGTAATGTGCTTTCATTGGACAATGAATTTGTTTATTTGGATTGCTTTCTTGTGGAGGATAAGCTGCAATATTTTTTGTCTTTGTCCATTGATCCTAAAAGTTTTTACCAAATAAAACTTTCAGATTATCTTGGAGAAGACGGAGTCATTCAGTCGTTTACGGCAGGAACTGAGGGTGAAATAGTATTTGCCGTATCACATGGTTTTAATCCAACTACGGATACTTTTCAGAAGTATACAGTTCTTGGCATTCAAAAAGATGGGACCCTTGTGTGGAAGAAAGAACTCACGGAATATATAGAGCAGGCTGGATTATGGCAAGATATGCCAATGGCGGGGACAGTTCTTGGATGTGACAAAAATGATAATCTCTATTTAGTGGATCAAGGTAAGACTCTCTTTGTATTATCGAAGGATGGGGAACAGATTTTTAGAGAGTCTTTTGGCAGTGGAGTAAATTCTTCCTTTTCATCTTTCCAAAGTGATGACGGCAATCTAATTGTGTGTTTCTTTGAGAATGGGAACGGTGTGATTGTTCGGCTCGACATGGAAACGAAACAGAAGATCACATTACTAGATCATGGTTTTCCGGAAATCTTAAAGTGGTATGGAATGAAAGGCAACAAAATTATTTGTGCGACATCGAAAGAGCTTGTGCAGTGGAATGTCGTTACGGGTGAAAGAAAAGCTATTGTGTCATTTGAACAATCAGGCGCATCTGAACTACCTTTTGCAGCTCTTATCAATGAAAAAGAAATCACGCTGTTTTTTTCCGAGGAAGGTAAGCAATATCTTGTTCGATACACTGAGATGAAAGATGAAGGACAGATTCAAGCGGACATTGAGCAGGTTGGCAAGACAATTGGAGAAGAACAATCAACAGAAGAGCAAGCCACAGAAGAACAAGCAGGAGAGAGCATTCGTGTTGTAAGTCTATGCGGAGACATTAAGCAGCTTAAGGGAGGCATCACGGAGTTTGACAGAGAAGAAAAAGACATAAAAATTAGCTATTAGAAAATTGCAGAAGACGCAAAGGCACGGGAACTCATTGATTTTGCCGTTGGCGAAGGCGCTGATGTTATGCTTGTATCCAGGGAGGATTTCCGCACATTGGCTGAGAAGGGTTGTCTTGCAGATATTAACGATGTACTTGGAACTGAGATTGCGGGAAAAATTTTGCCTGGAGCAAAGGAAATGGGAACAATTGATAATCATGTCTTTGGTTTGCCCTTTGCCATAAGAGATATTGACACGCTGATCATAAATAGAGAGCTGTGGCAGGAAAATGATTGGAATTATGATGACATATTGAGAGTGCTAAAAGGGACTTCTGATCTACAGGGAGTATTCTTGGATGTCTTTGGAAATGATGATGCCTACCATACATTATATCTATGGATTGGACAATCATTGGGAGATAGTTCTTTTGTGAGGGACAAACAGGGATTTGAAAGCGAAAGTTTCCGAAGGATATTAGAAGCAGTAAAGCTAAATAGCCATGATAGAAGAGTAACGGACGTATTTGATTGCATTAAGAACAAAGAGTATCTGGGAATGCAGATGAAAATTAGTGATATTATGACATTTTGCATCGCTTATAAAAGAGCAGGGGAAGAGGCCAAATGCATAGGCGTTCCAGCGGTGAATAAAAGCGGAAATTACTTAAATGAGCTAGGAGGCATTCTTGTTGTTAATGCGACGTCAGTCGAAAAAAAAGGTGTGCAAGAGCTTGCACGGTATCTTTTTGGAGAAGATGTTCAGATGAAGGTAGAAACAGCCGATAATATGCTTAGTGTAAGGGACGACATTCCTGCAAAGTATGTAAAATCGGGAGAAGGACCTGTTATCGAGATAAATGGCAGGCAGGAAAACGGAAGTTCTTATCTCGATGAGTATATAGAGTTCTTGAAGAGCGCAATTCCAGCAAATGATTTATCTGAACCGTTGTTTGAGATTGTGTGGGAAGAAGCGGAGTCTTATTTTGGGGGAGATAAGTCACTGGATGCGGTAATTGATGTTATTCAGAAGCGCATAGACTTATTCCAGAGCGAACAGTAGGAAGTGCCCCAAATTATGGTATTCATTACGACTCAAAACAGGAAAAAGAGATGGCGCGTGCATTCAAGCTTGTGGCTGTTTTATATGAAGTGCAGATTTAGGAAATTGAGAAGAAACGCTTGAATCCTTTAGATAAAATGACAGGCAACATGAACGGAGTACGAATCTGGGAACCATTGTATTTTCAAATACTTTCGTAGTATCGGCTATGGACTCTGACTATATCATTTGCACAAATTCGCAACATTGGTGTGGGGAATTGTTTTGATCACCTATTGGTATGGTGAGAAAAAAGACAGATATTACTGGAAAAATTATGCTATGTATGATAATATTTATTCATAACCAAAGAGAAAGAAGGTAGGGGTTATGAAAACGATATTATCCGTTGATGAACAAATTAATCATATGAAAAGTAAAGGGATTACATTTAATGAGATTACTGAAATTGAGGCAAAAGAGTTTTTGACAGAACACAATTACTATATGAAATTGGCGGCATACAGAGCAAATTATGAGAAATGTGATGCGGGGAGAAGAGCTGGAGAGTATAAAAAGCTTGATTTTGCTTATTTAAAAGAGTTGTCAACAATTGATATGCACTTAAGATATAAAATTATTGACATGTGTTTGGATATAGAGCATGCCATAAAAGTAAAGTTAGTTAATGATGCAACAAATAATGTTGGAGAAGATGGATATGAAATCGTAAGAAGGTTTTTTGCTAAAGAAGAGAATTCTCGTGTGTTAAAAAATATTAAGAGTCACAAGGCAGGAGAATACTGCAAAGATCTTATTGAGAAGTATTATCCCTATTTCCCTATATGGGTTTTTGTTGAGTTGGTGTCTTTTGGCGATTTAATATGCTTTTGTTCTTTTTATGAAGACACCTATCATATTCAAATAGTAAATAATGTGTTTATGAATACGGTTCGTGATTTGAGAAATGCTGCTCACAGTAATTGTATTTTAAACAAATTGACTGAACGAATCGACAACACAAAACAAGTAAATAGTGAAATTTCAAATTTTATTAAGGGAATGAGTGATATTTCTAAGAGGTCAAATGAAAAACTAAATTCCACTTGAACCTTGAAAAATGGCCTGTATGGCGATTTTGAGTAATCTTTTTGATGAAATCCTCTTTGACAGGCCTGAAAAACGTGCTAAAATCGGTGTATCAAATCTGTTTGTCTGCATGGCAAACAGACGGCTGGGACAAATTGAGAAAAAGTAATTTCCACCCGTCTGAATCAGGTTTGAGAAGTTTTTGGGTGGTTATCTGTCTGCCCGTTCTGATTTATACCGGTTTGCGAGCACGCTGTCTGGGGAGACGTCGGTGGCTTGCGAGCCGGTATTTTTGTGCTAAAGAGTCAAAGTCGAAAACGGCATGTTGTCGTCGTATGTTTCGCGGGCATGCTTCTTAAAATACGCAAATTCGTCGCTAAGTTTTTTATATTCCACAAAAGCCTCAAGATACCTGAGCTCGTTTAGGAAATCTTGCCGCTCGCATTCAACGTCGAGCAGGTGATCATACAGTTCCTGATAACGCTCCTTGAGCGAGTTATGCTTTGAAGAGTCGCCTTTGGTCATTTGAGGTCACCTCCCTTCCCGGACGATGATCCTGAGGTTGTCTGCCGGTTGATGAGGGAAGGCTTTAGGCAGACTGCGTCGGGCGCAATCCTGACCTGCCCTGTAAGCGCCGGAATCCTTTTGTCCAACAACAGGTTGGCAAGGTCGAAGGGACATGCTCCGTTCAAGCTGTCACGTGCCGTTGAGTTTATGTGGCTGGCCATGAGGTTTACGTCTTTCTGCGAGTATCTGTACATGCTGCGTCCCTTGGGAATGACGTACCGAATGTACTCGTGATTCTTTTCAAGGCGTGCCTTTTGGTTGGAAACGTACGGGTCACAGTAAAACACGTACGTCCGGCGTTTGCCGTCTGCCGTGCTTTCGATGCTCCAGGGATCCTTGAATTCCGGCCCGTTGTCCGTGAGAATCACGGGGAAATGCTTCTTAAAGAGACGAGGGCCAAGAACCCCGTAAAGGGTATTAATGGCTTCCGTCACACACTTCTGAGTACATTTCGGCAGGAGGATGATCAGCATGAAACTGCAGCTCCTGAACAACAGCGTCAGGAGGCACTTGCCGCTGGCGCGACCGCCTTTGACGGTGTCCATTTCAACCACGTCAAGGTCGGGGTGGTGCTCCATAAAGAACTCAAAGTCCTTGTAGGTGCGCTTGTTGCGATAGATTTGATCGACGCTTTTGACTTTTGGCTCGACGCGTTTTTTCCGTTTTTTGTAGCGGACCCTTCGTGGAAGGTCGATGTTGCGGGCCTGAAAAACGCGGCGGTCAAAGTAATTGTACAGGGTTCGCCGGCACACGGGGATTTCGTCCGCATGGACGGCAAACACGTGGCTGAGCGGCTGCCCGTTAAGCACAAGGGGAGAAACGAGGTCGTTTAGCTTTTGAAGTTCCTCCAGGGTCAGGTTGATTCCGCTGCGCGATTCGACAAGTTTGCGGTCATATTTCTCCTGTGCGTCGGCGGCAACGTAACGCGCCTTTTCCAAGGGGCACGCATTAAAGTGATCGCAGGAGTTACACACGAAGGGAGCCTTTGCCGTTTTGTGGCATGAGTAGGGTACGAAATACGCGCAATACTTGGTCGGATCAGTGCTGTAGCAGAAACGACATGCCTTGTGGCATTTGAAGTTGTATCTTGTGGCGCATATGTTGTGTTCCCGACATTCTCTGTAATTCCAGCAGAGCCTACATTTATCAAAAAACGGGTGTGCCGCAATGACGTTTCTGGAGCGCTTAACCTCCTTGGAGATGGTGGTTGGATCCTTGTGGAGTACTTGGGCAATGGAATAAAATGTGGAACCTTGTCCCAGTTCCTGTTCTATAAAAATCCTGTCTGATAAAGTCAGGTGGGAATGATTGCCTTTTGGTGGTTTGCTCATTCTGTTTCCTTTCTGACAGACAGATAACCGAGAAACAGAATACACGGTCGGATGAGTCACGTGCAAGAGTAAATTCCACTTTTTATATTTTGAGGGCAAAACTAGCTGAATTTTGAATTTCACATTACGATAATTATACAATAATTTGGCTGAAAATACAAGCAGAGCAGCCGAATTTGTCAGAAAATATAGCGAATTAGAAGTGTTTTTGAAAACTGAAAAAAGAAAATACCCTGATGACACTTAGCCATCAGGGTACTCATTGGAAACTGATCAGTTTCCGTAAAAAATCTGTGCAATAGGGCTGTCGCTGGAAAGGATCACGGTTTTGTTATTGCCCTGCATGGAGAGCTTCAATGCGTCCAGGCTTCTCACGAAGGTGTAGAATTCCTGGCGACCCTCGTCCGCATATGCCTCGGAGAGAATCTTCATGTACTCTGCCTCGCCCTCGGCGATCAGGATCTCAGCGTCCTTCTCTGCTTCGGAGAGCATTACCTTGACTTCCTTGTCCGTGGAGTTCATGATCTTCTGCGCTTCGGAACTACCCTCTGCGGTATATTGCGCCGCGATGTTGTTTCTCTCAGAGATCATGCGCTCGTAAACGGCTGCCTTGTTGTCATCGGGAAGGTCGAGCTGCTTGATCTGGAAGTCCAAAAGGCGGATGCCATATTGATCCAGGGAATTCCCTATGTTCGAAACGATCGCCGCGGACAGGGTGCCGTCACGGCCGGAGATCACTTCATCCTGGCTCGTTGCGGAGATCACGTTTTTCGTGGAGTTATATACGGTGATGTCCAGACGGCTCTCAGCGTTGCTGATGGAGCAGTTCAGGGTCTGGGCGAATTTCAGGGGATCAACGATCTCCCAAAGCACGTAACTGTCGCAGATCATGGTCTTCTTGTCGCTGGTGATGACGTCGGAAGGGGACAGGTCGTACAGAAGCGTCTGCTTCGGGAGGGTGTCCACGGTCTGGATGAAGGGGATGCGATAGGAAATGCCAGCCTCCTTCACGATGTGATCGATCTTTCCAAATTGTCTTACCAGGCTATATTGATTCTCGTTCGTGATGACGAAGCAGGACGAACCGATCGCAAATAAGATGATCGCCAAAATGGCGAGGATTACGTAGATAGCTTTTTTCATTGCGTCACGCTTTCTGTCGTAGTAACCGACGTGTTTCCGGTAAAGGATTCCAGGGGCAGGATCGTCTGGGTCTTGCCGTCACCGCTCTCGATGATCACTTTCAGGGAGGGAAGAACGTCCTCCATGGTCTCATAGAACATACGCTGCTTAGTCATCGAGGGATTCTTTACGTACTCTTCATACATGGCGTTAAATCTTGCAACCTGCGCCTTTGCCTCATTAATGCGCTCTGTCTTCTGGGCTTCCGCAGTCTTCTTGATTCCGTCGGCGCGTGCCTGGGCGGAAGGGATCTGCTCATTGCGGTATTTGTTGGCATTGTTCAGCGAGGTTTCCTTGCCCTGCTTTGCAGTTTCAACGGCCTTGAATGCCTCCATGATGGTGGCGGTAGGGGGCTCGGAATCCTGAATGGTAATGTTCACCAGCTGCACGCCAATGTCCTGTTTCTCAAGGTCTGCAATGATGCGCTCTTTGATGGATGCCTGAATTTCGCCCTTACCGGTGGTCAGCACGGAGTCCACGGGGTAGCCGCTGATGACGGTACGGATGCAGCTCTTGCTGACGTTCTTTAAAATTTCCGTGGGATTCTTGGAAGCGTACAGGGCCTTTACGGGATCGCTGTAGCGGTATTCAACGAAGAAATCCACGTTGACAAAGTTGTAGTCGGAGGTGATCATCAGGGACTCAGTCTCATTGGTTTGGTTCGTGTTGGCATCGTAACCGATGGAAAAGCCCTGGATGGTGGTGTTAACCTTCCGGATCTGCTGTACGAAGGGAATCTTGAAGTGCAGGCCGGGATCCGTGATGGGCTGCGCCTTACCGAAGGTGACGAGAACGCCCTGTTCCTGCTCGCCGATCTTGTAGGCGGAATTAAACGCCACCACCAGGAGAAGGATCACCAGCGCGATCACGCCTAAGATTTTTAGGCTTCCTCCGTTTAAGGATCCTCCGGAGGATTGCGGCCTGTTGTTAAAGTTGAAATTTGTCTTGCCGCCGCCTAAGGTCTCAAAACCATTGGCGCGGTTTCTCTTGGAATCATTCATTCCATGCTCCTTTCTAAGACGTATGCGTCTTATGACTTAGAATCATCTTAGCGAATGGAGGGCGGAAACGCAAGGAAATTCTTTGCACGATAACGAAACTTATCGTGCAGACGCGTGCGGAGGGAGTGGCTTGCATGGAAAAGGATTAGGAAGGATTTGTAAGGAAATGGATTGTTTCTTTCATAAGAAAATGGTAAAATTATTGGTAGTTGTTTTGGATCGGAAAGGGGACAATGGCAAAGATGAAAGAAAAACTTGAGGCATTTAAGTCGCAGATGATGGAGTACTTTGTTGGGAAGGAGAGCGTTGCGGAGGACGTGCTCATCTGTCTTCTCGCAGGGGGACACGTTCTCTTGGAGGACGTGCCCGGCGTTGGAAAGACGACGCTTGCAAGGACGCTTGCCAAATCCATGGAATGTGATTTTGGACGCATACAGTTCACGCCGGACACGTTGCCGGGGGACGTGATCGGAACGACGGTCTACCGGCCGAATACCGGGGAATTTCTCTATCGTGAGGGCGCCGTGATGCACCAGATCGTCCTTGCGGACGAGATCAACCGCACCTCACCCAAGACCCAGTCCAGCCTATTGGAGGCCATGGCGGAGGGACAGGTCACTGTGGACGGTAAGCCCTATGCCCTGCCGGAGCCTTTTATGGTCATTGCCACCCAGAATCCCGTTGAATTTTTGGGCACGTATCCCCTGCCGGAGGCGCAGATGGACCGCTTTATGATGCGGCTTTCCCTGGGCTATCCGGATGGTGAGGAGGAAAGGCGTCTGGCGAAGAATTTCCTCGAGGGCAAGACGGTGGCTGAGATTCAGGGCGTCTGCACGGCGGAGGAAGTCCTTGCGTGGAAAAAGGAAGTGGAGAAGGTGCGCCTTAGTGACGGCCTGATCAAATATGTGCAGGAGATGGTTGGCCTGACGCGCTCAGAGAAAAACTTTGTGCTTGGAGCGAGCCCCCGCGCAATGCTTGCGCTGATCCGGGCGTCGCAGGCGAAGGCGTTCCTTTTGGGACGCGACTTCGTAAAGCCGGACGACGTAAAGGCCGTCGCAGTAAACGTGCTGCATCACAGGCTCAGCCTGACGCCGGAGGCCAAGATCCGCAAGGAGGACGTGGACCGCATCCTCAAGGAACTCATCCTAAAAACCAAAGTTCCCATGGAGTAGTCGCGGAATTCCGAAGGAATTCTGCGATCCCGAAGCGGAGCGAGGGACGTGCCGAAGGGCACGCCAGAGTAGTTATAGGTGGCGAGGGACGTGCCGAAGGGCACGCCAAGAAGATTTAGGAGAATGGCAGCAGCATGAAACGAAACCGCAGGATATTTTTCATATTGTGGATTCTGTCCCTAGTGGGGATCAGCTTTTTTGGCGGTCCCGTCAGCTATGGCTTTTTTGTCATGCTCACGCTTACGCCGATCGTTTCACTGATCTACCTTGTCTGCGTATTTGCTTTCTTCCGCATCTATCAGGAGCTGGACGGCAAGCAGCTGGTTGCGAACCACACGGTTCCGTTCTTTTTCACTTTGATGAATGAATATTGGTTTGGTTTCGCGGGGATTCGCGTCAGGTTCTTCTCCTCCTTTTCCACTATCAGCGGGCTGGATGACGGCACGGAGTATGAATTGCTCCCGAAAACGGGCGTCACCAAGCGGACCAGCCTTGTCTGCAAATACCGCGGTGAGTATGAGGTGGGCATTAAGAGCGTGGAGATCCAGGATTATTTTCGCCTGATCAGGTTATCCTATCATAACAGGGAGACTCTCCGGGTGATCGTGAAACCGAATCTCGTGGAATTGAGTAACTTAAAGAGCATCGACCTTTCCCAAACGATGGCGCGGGAAAGCATGCAGAACCAGACGGAGCCAGACGTGCTTGTGAGAAATTATGAGCCGGGAGACGACGTGCGGCAGATGAACTGGAAGGCGAGTGCGCGAAGCGGCCAGCTCCTGATCCGGAAGCGGACGGGAGAAGAGCGCGAGGGCGTTGCCATTCTTCTGGGAACGAACCGCTGCAGCAAGGAACAAAAGGAGTATCTTCCGGTAGAGAACAAGATGTTGGAGACGGCCTTAGCCCTGGCATATTTCTTTGCAAGAAAGAATATTTTGACACACGTATATTATGGCGCGGGGGAGCTGGTGGAAAAGAACGTGTCCGCCGTGAGCCAGTTTGATGCTTTTTATGAAAGCCTTTGTGCCATCGAATTCCGTGAGGACGCATCGGAGACGGATTTCTTAGCACAGGCTGCGGGAAGACAGGAGATCTTTCAGTGCAAGACGGCGTTTTTGGTGTTGCACGAGTGGACGGGAGCGGCTCTGGAGATGCTCCGGCTTCTTCGGGAGAACAACGTGTTTGCCATTGCCTGTCTGGTGCGGGACGACGATCCCAAGGACGTCCCAGACGGAAAAATGCCCGGCGTATCGATCCTGCGGATCGGCACGGATGAGGATCTGACGGAGGTGACGCTATGACGGCCATTCTGTATGATCTTCTTTATGCCATTCCCTTAAGTTTGATCGCGGTGATCGCGGGGAAACCTTATTTTGTCAGTCCGGAAAAGAACCTGCCCGTTTATTTTGTTACTTTGGCGGCGCTTGGAATCTGCACGGCCATAAGACATTGGGAAAACCGTTTGAAATATGGTATTCCCGGCGTGATCATAGCGCTGGGCGCAGGCGTCATCTTGATTCAGGGACCTGAGAAGCGGGGGGAATTCCTATACGCAAGTCAGTGGATCCTTTGGACGGCGCTGGCCGCGATAGGCTGCTACGTGGCAGGCTGTCTGGTGGCCAGGATCCGGATCCTTCGGCGCGTGACGGCAGCAGGACTGTTGATCGCGCTGTTGCTTCTCATGTTTTTCTATTATTGGCCGGAGAAGATGGTGGTTGCCGCTTCCTTTATGGTGATCGCCCTGGTGGTTGCGGATGAACTGCAGCGGACCTGGGAAAAGAGCGGTTACGTGGACGGAAAGGGACATTTGGTTTCCATAGCGCCCTTCATCGCCGGGCTATGCTTTTTGGTGTTTTTGATCCCGGCGCCTACGCAACCTTATGATTGGGGCTTTGCCGTCAGACTTTGGAATCGCGCGACGGAATACGTCAAACTGACGGTGCGCTGGATCCACAGTAATGATGAGGATTACGGAGAACTTGGCTTTTCGGAGGATGGCAAGTTCCGGGGCAATCTTTCGAAAAGCGACAAGGAAGTGCTCGAACTAAAGAGCGGTAAGGACGCAGGCAAGATCGTCTATTTGACGGGCAAGATCATGGACACGTTTGACGGCAGAAAGTGGACTGCCCAGTATGAGGCGTCAAACAGGGACCGCATGCTGGACGCGTTGGAGACCGCAAGCGCCGTGATGAAATATGATCCGGAATACGTAAGAAACTACGTGTGGCGAGTGGATCTGAAACTGAAGTTTAAGGAATTCAACACGAAATACTACTTTATGCCCTCCAAGACGATCCTCAGTGCCGAGCAGCTCGGGGGAGAGACTTACGTAACTCGCGGCGGGGACGTGATCTCGGAGGAGAATCTTGGCTACGGTACGGAATATACGGTGACGTTCCTGCGTCTCAACATGCGCCACGAGGGCTTTTGGACGTTCCTTGAGAAGGCCGTGGAGCCTGACGAAGAGACCTGGGATGGCCTTAGATACCAATATGAGGCCAGAAACGGGGACGGAAGCGCGAGGGACGGAACGACCTATGCAGACTACCTGGAATACAGGAAGCGCATGAAGGCAACTTACTTGCCGGATACGCCTGTTTCGGAAGCGACGGAAGAGTTCCTGAGCAAGCTCTTTAACGGCGCGGATTCGGATCTGGAAAAGCTCAGAAGGCTGGAGGTCCTTTTGTCTTCCTTCCAGTATGACTTATCCCCTGGAAAGCTCCCGGATGAGGTGGAGTCTGTGGAGGATTTCCTGGATTATTTCCTGTTGAAGACCCAAAAGGGATACTGCAGTCACTTCGCAACGGCATTCGTGCTCATCGCCAGAAGCCAGGGAATCCCGGCGAGATTCGTGCAGGGCTTTTACGTGCCGAGGGACGGACAGGGAACCATTACCGTGAAATCTTCCATGGCACATACCTGGCCGGAGGTTTATCTGGAGGGCATTGGATGGATCCCGTTTGAACCTACGCCCGAAAAGGCTTCCATGGAGACTTGGGCCTTTGCAAAAAAGCCGGAGGAGATACTCTCGGGTTCGGGAGGCAATGACTGGCACGTTGGCGAGGAGTTGGCGGATCCGGATCTTCTGCTTGACCCGGAGGAAGAGGAAGAGGGCGTTGTTATCCAGTGGAAGGTGATTTTGATTCCGCTTGGACTTGTGCTCATATTCCTGTTTGCCTTCCTTTTGATCGATTGTCTCCTGGTACTTGCTTGGCGCCGGAAACTTTCAGACGTTCAAAGGTTTAAGCTGGCCTGCAAGAAGAACTGGAGGGTGCTGGCATATCTTGGCTTCTCCGCGAACGAAGGAGAGACGCTGGAGGAATTTGCGGCCAGGGTCAGCCAGGAGATTTCAGAGGACAGCCTTACGTTCCTTGGGGATCAGGAGCTTGTGGCTTATGCCGGAAAGCTTCCAACGGCCGAGATGCGCGAACGCGCGGAGGAGGACCTTGGTGAACTGATGGAGCTTCTCAAGGAGGCAAAGGGAAGGTGGTACTTCTTGTACCGTTACCGGATCTTCCGCATGGAGACGGGAAAGAAGCTGAACTAAGCATGGATTGGAGAGGATTGGATTGAGGTATTATATCGCGGACAATCATTTCTTTCACGGAGCTCTGAACAACAAAATGGATTGCCGGGGCTTTGGCAGTGAAGAAGAGATGAATGAATACATGATCGAAAAGTGGAATTCGAGGGTGAAAAAGAAGGATGAGGTGGTGATCCTTGGTGATTTTTCCTTGGGGGGCGTGGAGGAGACGAAGGCCCTTCTGGAAAGGCTCCAGGGAAAGCTGTTCCTGATCCTTGGGAATCATGACCGCGTGATGGAGAACAAGAAGATGGACCTCTCGAGATTTCAGTGGGTGAAGCGCTACGCGGAGCTCTCGGACAACAACCGGAAGGTGGTTCTCTGCCATTATCCGATCGTCTGCTATAATGGTCAGTATCGCCTGGATAAGTCGGGAAAACCGCATGCTTACATGCTTCACGGACACGTGCACGATACCATGGACCAAAGACTTGTGGAACAATTTGAGACCATCACCCGTGCCACGAAGACCGTGAATGCCGCTGGGGAGGAACAGGAGATCCCCTGCCATATGATCAATTGTTTTTGTAAATTTTCGGATTACGTTCCGCTTTCTTTGGATGAGTGGATCGAACTGGACCAAAAGAGAAAAGAAAGTATGCGAAATCACTCTTGACAAACGCTTTGTTCCCCCATATACTTTGAGTGATTGATAACGTAAGAATGAACGGGATTTCAGACAATAAAAGTAAAGAAAGACGGATTTAGGAGGTTACAACATGTTAGAGAAGATCAAGCAGGTGATTGCAGAGCAGCTGGACGTGAACGAGGATGAGATCACGGAGGATACCAACCTTCAGGATGATCTTGGCGCGGATTCCCTTGACGTGGTAGAGCTGATCATGGCATTTGAGTCAGAGTATGACATCGAGCTTCCCACCGAAGAACTCGAGAACATTGCGACCGTAAAGGACATCATGGATCTGATGAAGAAGATGGGCGTTGACGCGTAAAACGCAAAGCGCTGAAAATTTAAGAACTGTAGCCTGCATGGCAAATCGCCTTCAGGCATCAAAAGAAAACCGCCAGATTGCCAATTGAGGTCATGGTTTCCCGAGGACGGGCATAAAATGATCTTGAAAAGGATGCAAACTGGCGGTTTTATGTTAAATTTTCTCTGGGCATTTATGATTCTGATCGGGATCCTTTGCGGCGCGATGACGGGAAATGCGGAAGCGGTTTCCCGCATGGCCTTGGAAAGCGCGGGGGATGCAGTGACGCTCTGCATTACCATGGCGGGCGTCGTGGCGACGTGGACGGGACTGATGGAGATTGCGAAGGAGGCAGGTTTGGTGGAGCGAATGACAAATGGCATCGCTCCTTTTTTGACGTTTTTGTTTCCGAGGATTCCCAAAGGGCATCCTGCCTTGGAGCATATCAGCACTAACGTGATCGCCAACGTGCTTGGACTTGGCTGGGCCTGCACGCCCGCGGGATTAAAGGCAATGGAGTCCCTGGCCGACTTAGAAAGGGAGAGGGGGAACCCGGGGCACGTGGCATCGCCGGAAATGTGCAGTTTTCTAATCCTCAACGTCTCATCCCTGCAATTGGTTCCAATCAACATGATCGCATATCGAAGCCAGTATGGCAGCGCCAATCCGGCTGGGATTATCCTGCCGGCGCTGATTGCGACCTTGATCAGTACGGCAGTGGCGATCCTGTTTTGCAAGATGATGGATCGGAGGGTTGCAAAAATATGACACAGGTGTCAAATTTTATCATTCCGGCAATCGTGTTTTTGGTGGTGGCGTTTGGAGTATTAAGCCGCGTGAAGATTTATGAATGCTTCCTAAAGGGGGCGGCAGACGGGCTGAAGATTGTCTGGGAGATATTGCCGACGCTGATCGGGCTGATGATGGGCGTGGGAATCCTTAGGGCTTCCGGGTTTTTTACGCTTTTAGAGAGGGCGCTGTCACCGGTGGCTGCCTTTTTGGGTTTTCCCGCACAGATTCTTACGCTGCTTGGGGTGAAGCTTTTTTCTTCTTCGGCGGCCACGGGTCTGGTGCTGGACGTTTTCGCCACCTATGGTCCGGATTCCTATCCGGGGTTGATCACCAGCATTGTCATGAGCTGTACGGAGACGGTTTTTTATACCCTGAGCGTGTACTTCCTCGCCGCGAAGGTAACAAAAACCCGCTACGCGCTGACGGGAGCACTCCTGTCAACGGCAGCGGGTACGATTGCCGGTATTTTTCTGGCCGCAGGCATGGCGTAGGGCGTTCGCGCAGATGCCCTTCCTGCGGGGCAGGAATCATTTGTTGGGACGAAGATATACGTTCTGTTGTCCACCCTGGGTGTAGAGATTTCGGTATTCCGTGGGGGAACAGCCCTTGTTCCTCTTGAACGTGCGGTTGAAGGAGGACAGGCTTGAGAAACCTGCCTGGATCGATACGTCCGTCACGGGGAATTTCGGTATGAGGAGCATCTGCTCCGCGGCGCGGATGCGCTTCTCCGTCAGGTACTCGTAAAACGTGTGGTTCGTGTATTCCTTAAAGAGTCTTGTGAAGTAGAACTTGGAAAAGCCTGCGATCTGTGCCGCCTGCTCAAGCGTTACGTTCTCGGAATAGTGCTCGTCCACGTAATCCAGTACCATGGTCAGCTGGCTGACGACGGAACTGTTCTTGATAACCGTTCCGACGTGCGCCTGAAGAGATCCCGTGTTCTTCTCCCCAAGCTTGGCAAAGAAGCTTAAGAGGCAGGCGTAGAGGTTCATTTCCTTTGTCACGCTTTGCCCCCAGTAGTGCTCCGCAAGCTGCAGGATCAGCTTTGCCTCCGCCGCGTAGAATTCCGGGTCGTCATCATAAGTGATGCGCACGGGCGAAGATAATAGGGACTGCACGTAATTATAGCCTGGAAGCTGTGATAACAGATTTAACTCAAAAATGTAGATGAGCCGGGAGCCGTGGGGCGGTGCCTCAAGAGAGTGGATCGTGCCTGCAGGGATGATAAAAATGTCTCCCGGCTCAAGCACGTGCTTCTCGGAGAGGATGTTGGCCACGTAATTCCCTTCCAGGGGCATGATGATCTCGACGGCCGTATGCCAGTGGCTCGCGAAATTCGCGGACTGTATGTTATACCAAAAGCGCATGGAGGAACTCTTGATAAGCTGAACGTGCTCATGGGTTCCTTCCAGAACCCGGTCAACGCTGGGGATCATGTCGGGCTGAACTAAGTATTTTTGCTTTTGCTCCGGCGAAATAGTATAGTATTCAGGGGGATTCACGCGTACTCCTTTCCTTGCCAGGAAATCAAAATGGCAATATCTGCTTTGCAATTATTGCTTTTCGGCTTCATCGTAGCACAATGTGCGTAATATTGCAATATTTTATGACGAATAATTGCGATTTTCACAAAAAAATCACATTTCTAAAACGCAATATTTGCACGAAACTGTGACGATTGTTCATCATTTGACATTTCTTGTTGTTTCCAACGCTTTCCTTAAATTTTCAAAATCTGCCGGTCCGTGGGAGAGACAGAACTCGTGGAAACTAAGGTCGTCAAAAGAACTTCCCCAGAGTCTTTGCGCCGCCTTGCGCAATTCCAGGATTTCCAGATAACCTAAATAGTATTTTGGATAATTGCAGGGGGAATCGCAAACATATTGGCAGAGGGCATCGACGCTCTCAAGTCCTTGAATGCCGAGGGAGGAACAAAGGTCCGTCAAGTCCCCGGGTGAGGCGCCGTCATAATGGATCATTAGGTCGGCAAGGGCGCACAGGCAAAGGCGCAGGCTTCTCTCGTGCTTGGCGATTTGGATGCAGACCGCATCCACCGGGCGGTTACTATTGATCAGCCGTTTTGAGGCATAGTCATACGCGTTTTGCTCGACGTAGAACGCCCAACCTTCCAGATAGCCGCCGCACCCAAGGATTTGACGGAGAAGATTGTTTTCTAAAGATAAAATGCAAGACGAGCAATAGGCGTTTTGATAAAGGTGGCCGGGATAACCTTCGTGAGCCAGGGTTACGTAAAGCTCGAGGCTGCCAGACTGGGCGGCGGGATTCACGTAGATGACGTTGTGGGAAGCGTCGTCGACGGGGGCCGTCAGGTAGAAGGCGGGAGCGCTATATGACTGGAGATTGGGGGAGACGGACTTTACGACGCATTGGCACTCTGCCGGAAGTTCCGGGTAGATTCCCTGCATTTGGAGACGCAGGTCGGAAAGAATGACGCTTGCGTCATAAATTTCAAGATCCTCGTAGGAACGACTTTTTAGGGCGGGGAGGCAGCCAGGATACTTTTCCATCAACTGCCGGATGGCGGAGAGTTCCTCCTTCATGGTTTGCATGAACAGCGAACGCACCTCCTCCGGCGTTTTCCCGGAACCCGTGACGCTTGCAAGCAGCAGGCGGTAATAGTCCCGACCCTGCGGGTAGGAGGCCAGCGGACGTGGACCGGCGGGGGCCATGGCGGCAAGTTCTAAGAGGCCGTCCTTTAATTTTTGGCAGGCTGGAAGAAAGGTGTCTGTCAGTAAGGCGTTGTTTCTGACAAGGTAGTCTTCTTTTTCCGGGCTGCTCAGGACTTCGGTGCGATGAAGGTCTTCGAGGCGCTCTTCAAAGCTGGTCTGCAGGAAGTGGGTTCCCTGGGACAATTCCTCAAAAGTGACAATGGCGTCACATTGCATCGCGGATTGGGATAAACTTTCGGCAGAAGGGGAAAGACCCGCCGCGACCTTTTCCGTCTCGTAAATGAGCAGAGAGGAAAAATAGTCATCGACCTGGCCGAGGAGCGTTAGGTATTCCTCCACGTCCTTTGCGCTCCGGAAGGCGTATTCGCTAAGGAGAATGGGGAGTTCGCCCTGCACGCCCTGGGTGGGGGAGAGGGGATTGGCATAGTGGGGATAGGCTGCCAATTCCTTCGAGAGTCTCAGCATCCGCCCAAGACAGTCGCTGGCGTATTGATCTTCGGGCGATAAGCCTTCAAGGGGAAGGGCATGGAAATCCTCCAGCACTTTGGAGAGCCGCTCCGACGCTTTTTCCGCACTGCCTGCCTCATAGATTGGCAGGGTCACCGGGTATTCCGTGATGCCGAAGAGCTCCGGATGCGCAAGGCCGTAATGGAGATTCAGGGTGTTCGCCGTCATTTCCTGCCGGTACAGCTCAGCGCAGAATGCGGCAAAGGGATCTTCTCCCGTGCGGCGGGAGAAAATCAGACAGAGGGCGAAAGTGACAGCCAGCAGGAGCACGCAGGATAACAGCAGCTGGGAGAGGGAAAGATGGGCTTTGTTTTGGACGGAAACGTCTTTCATGGGATGCCTTTCGTGAGCGAAAGCTTAGAACCATTATATGCGGCAACGCCGGGCGGGGTGCTTCGACGTGTCAGTGTCGTCGCCGAGGACGTGCCCCTGTTTCGTATCCTTGTGCCGTATCATAACGCTTCAACGTGCCGCCGTCAGCACGTGGTGCCTTGCCCGACGCTGCGTTGGATTTGGAAAATTAGTAAAAGGTTTTACGAGCGGAAATATTGACACTTGAAAACGCCTCGTTTATACTGGAAACATAGGTGTTTTTAGCTGACGGGAACAATCTGCGGAAGCTGAAAAAGAAACTGAAAAAAATTGAAAGAGGAACTGCAAACAGAACTGCAAAAAGAACTACAAAAAAGAACTGCAAAAAGAAACTTAGAAAATGGCCGAGAGGCAGAAATGAGAGGAAGACAGGTATGGAAACTGCAAAGAATGCGATTCTTTCAGGAAAAGCGATCCTCGGGATCGAATTTGGCTCTACCAGAATCAAGGCAGTGCTCGTTGATGAAACCCATCAACCCATCGCCATGGGAGTTCATGATTGGGAAAACCGTTTTGAGGACGAGATCTGGACCTATAGCATGGATGACATAACGACGGGCCTTCAGGATTGCTATGCATCTCTTGTAAAGGACATAAAGGATAAGTACGGCGTTGCCCTGACGAAGCTGGGAGCCATTGGCTTCTCCGGCATGATGCACGGTTACATGCCTTTTGACAAGGACGGAAATCTTCTGGTTTCCTTCCGTACCTGGAGAAATACCATGACGGGACAGGCCGTTAAGGAGCTTTCTCCCCTGTTCGCGTTCAACGTGCCGCAGAGATGGAGCATTGCCCACCTCTATCAGGCAATCTTAAACCAGGAAAAGCACGTAAAGGACATCGCTTTCTTTACGACGCTGGCAGGTTTTATTCACTGGAAGCTCACGGGCCAGAAGGTGATGGGCATCGGTGAGGCATCCGGCATGTTCCCCATCGATTCCGAGATCATGGATTACGATCAGAGAATGCTGGATCAGTTTGACGAGCTTGTAAAGGATTGGGGATATCAGTGGAAGATCCGTGAGATCCTGCCCAAGGTTCTTCTTGCAGGCGAGAATGCAGGAACGCTGACCGAAGAAGGCGCTAAGTTCCTGGATCCCACCGGAGCGCTGGAGCCCGGTTGCCCGATGTGTCCTCCCGAAGGCGACGCCGGCACTGGCATGGTTGCCACCAACGCCGTTAAGGTTCGCACCGGTAACGTATCCGCAGGTACCTCCATCTTCTCCATGGTTGTCCTGGAAAAGGCACTTTCCAAGTATTATGAGGAGATTGACATGGTGACCACGCCCGACGGTTATCCCGTGGCAATGGTTCACTGCAATAACTGTACGTCCGACCTAAATGCATGGGTGAACCTCTTCAAGGAGTTCTCCGAGCAGTTCGGCATGAAGATCGATATGAATGACCTCTACGGAACCCTGTACCGCAAGGCACTGGAGGCTGACAAGGATTGCGGCGGCCTGATGGCATACAACTACTTCTCCGGCGAGCCCGTAACGGGACTGAATGACGGCGGACGCCCGATGTTCCTGCGCACGCCCGATGCAAAGTTTACGCTGGCAAACTTCATGAGAAGTCATCTGTACAGCGCACTTGCCGCACTGAAGGTTGGTAATGACATCCTGCTGAAGCAGGAGCAGATCACCGTGGACAGTCTGATGGGTCACGGCGGACTCTTCAAGACGCCCGTAGTTGGACAGAAAATGTTGGCAGCAGCATTGAACGCGCCCGTAACCGTTATGGATACGGCGAGCGAGGGCGGTCCTTGGGGCATGGCGATCCTTGCATGCTACATGATGGAGAAGGAAGAGGGCGAAGGCCTTGCTGATTACCTCGAGAAGAAGATCTTCGCAGGCCAGACCGGAACGACGATCGCTCCCGATGCGGAGGACGTGGCCGGATTTGACGCCTTCCTCGAGAAGTACGTAAACACCATTCCCGCGCAGAAGGCTGCAGTGGAAGGATTCAAGTAAAACGTCCTGACGCTGGCCTTATTGTGATAATGAATTCCGACATGGTAAGGGCAACGAAAACCGGGAAAATTTGAATAATCGTTGTACAGAGCGGCCGAGACGAGAGAGAAGGGCAACAAAAGCCGAAGAAAAGGAAGAAATTGTTGCCCTGAATGGCCGAAAAGGAAGAAAAGGGCAACAAAAGCCGAAGAAAAGGAAGAAATTGTTGCCTCAAATGGCCGAAAAGGAAGAAAAGGGCAACAAAAGCCGAAGAAAAGGAAGAAATTGTTGCCCCGAATGGCCGAAAAGGAAGAAAAGGGCAACAAAAGCTGAAGAAAAGGAAGAAATTGTTGCCTCAAATGGCCAAGGCGGAAGAAAAGGGCAACAAAAGCTGAAGAAAAGGAAGAAATTGTTGCCCCGAATGGCAGGCAGGAAAGAAAAGGGCAACAAGAAAGGAAAAAAGATGTTAGAGGAATTGAAGCAGTTGGTGTATGAGGCGAACATGGATTTGCCTAAGTATGGGCTTGTGACGTTTACGTGGGGTAACGTGAGCGCCATCGACAGGGCAACGGGCTATTTTGTGATCAAGCCCAGCGGCGTGCCCTATGAGAAGCTGAAGCCGGAAGACATGGTCGTGATGGATCTGAACGGCAATAAGATCGAGGGAAGATACAATCCTTCTTCCGACACCCCCACCCATCAGGAGCTGTACAAGGCATTTCCGGAGATCGGCGGCGTGGTGCACACCCATTCATCCTATGCCACGAGCTGGGCACAGGCGGGAAGAAGCATTCCCTGCTACGGTACGACGCATGCGGATTACATCTATGGCGAGGTGCCTTGCGTCAGGTGCCTGACCAAGGAGGAGATTGAGGATGCGTACGAGACCAACACGGGTCTTTTGATCGTAAGCGAATTCCAGCGCATGGGCAAGGATCCCATGGCGGTTCCGGCAGTTCTGTGCAAGAATCACGGGCCTTTTGCCTGGGGTAAGGACGCGAAGGAAGCCGTTCACAATGCGGTGGTTCTCGAGGAGGTTGCCAAGATGGCATATCGCGCGGAGACGATCAATCCCCGCATCCAGCCCGCACCTCAGGAGCTTCAGGACAAACATTATTACCGCAAGCACGGCGCCAACGCTTATTACGGCCAGAAGGAGCAGTAATAAGCGCGTGCCGGAAGTCCGCAAGAGTGCGGCAAAAGAGCGCGTGCCGGAAGTCCGCAAGGATGCGGAAGCGTCGGGCAAGAATGGTGTAGACACTTCGCAAGGTTTACGTTATTCTAAAAGTTGGGTAAATTAGTAGCCAATGGATAAAAGGTTACGCAATACTATAATAAAAGGCCGCCGCAAAGCGGCAGAATGGAGGAAACCATGAACAATTTAGAGCTGCAAAAGACAGCGAACGAAGTTCGTAAGGGAATCGTGACCGCAGTTCACAGCGCAAAGGCGGGTCACCCCGGCGGATCTCTGTCCGCAGCAGACGTGTTCACCTATCTTTATTTTGAGGAGATGAACATTGATCCCAAGAATCCGGACAAGGAGGACAGGGACCGTTTCGTACTTTCCAAGGGCCACACCGCTCCTGGTCTGTATTCCGCATTGGCAAACAGAGGGTATTTCCCGGTTGAGGATCTTACCACTCTTAGAAAATTAGGTTCTTACCTGCAGGGTCATCCCTGCATTCACATTCCAGGTGTAGACATGTCCTCCGGTTCCCTTGGACAGGGCATTTCCGCAGCTGTCGGCATGGCACTGGGCGCAAAGCTTGGAAACAAGGATTTCCGCGTTTACACCCTGCTCGGCGACGGCGAGATCCAGGAAGGTCAGGTTTGGGAGGCAGCTATGTTCGCTGGCTTCAGAAAGCTTGACAATCTTGTGGTGATCGTTGACAACAACGGCCTGCAGATCGACGGACCCATCGACAAGGTTTGCTCGCCTTATCCCATCGACGAGAAGTTCAAGGCATTCAATTTCCACGTAATCAATTGCGACGCACATGACTTTGACCAGCTCCGCGCAGCCTTCAAGGAGGCAAGGGAGACCAAGGGCATGCCTACCGCCATCGTAGCACACAGCACGAAGGGTAAGGGCGTTTCCTTCATGGAGAATCAGTGCGGCTGGCACGGCAAGGCTCCTAACGATGAGGAATATGCAATTGCTATGGCTGATCTTGAGAAGATCGGCGCTAGCCTTAACTAACGTGGAAAGGTAGGTAGAGAAAAATGGCAGACGTTAAGAAGATCGCTACCCGTGAAAGCTACGGTAACGCGTTGAAAGATTTGGCAGAAGAATTCCCCAATCTGGTAGTTCTGGATGCAGACCTTGCAGAGGCTACCAAGACTGGTATTTTTAGAAAAGCATATCCCGATCGTCACATCGATTGCGGTATTGCTGAGTGTAACATGATGGGCGTTGCAGCCGGACTTTCCCTGGTTGGAAAGATCCCCTTCGTAAGCTCCTTCGCAATGTTCGCTGCAGGTCGTGCCTATGAGCAGGTTCGTAACTCCATCGGATATCCCCACCTGAACGTGAAGATCGGTGCAACGCATGCCGGCATCACCGTTGGTGAGGATGGCGCAACCCATCAGTGTAACGAGGACATCGCCCTGATGAGAACCATTCCCGGCATGGTAGTGATGGTTCCCTCTGATGACATTGAGGCAAAGGCGGCAGTTCGTGCGGCCCTGGAGTATGAAGGCCCCGTTTACATCCGTTTTGGCCGTGCGGCAGTTCCCGTGATCAACGATAAGCCTGATTACAAGTTTGAGATTGGCAAGGGTACCGTGGTTCGCGAGGGTAAGGACGTTACCATCGTGGCAACCGGCATCTGCGTAGATTCCGCCCTGGGCGCAGCTGAGAAGCTCGCTGCTGACGGCATTGACGCTGAAGTTATCAACATCTGCACCATCAAGCCCCTGGACGAGGAGATCATCATTAACAGCGCAAAGAAGACCGGCAAGGTTGTTACCGTTGAGGAGCATTCCGTGATCGGCGGACTTGGCAGTGCAGTTTGCGATTGCCTCTCCGAAAAGCTCCCTACGCCCGTGAAGAAGATCGGCATGCAGGACGTATTCGGCGAGTCCGGTTCCGCTGGCGCACTGGTTGCTAAGTATGGTCTGGACGCTGAGGGCGTATACAAATCCGTTAAGGCTTTTCTGTAATCCTGCGGTCATAAAAAAGGCGGACGCGTTGCCTGAAACACGGCGGCGCGTCCTTGAGAGGAAGAGATGAAAAATTATTTATCGCCATCGATTCTTGCAGCGGACTTTTGGAATTTGGGAGAACAGGTCCGGGCTGTGGAAAGGGGTGGAGCTTCCTACCTTCACGTGGACGTGATGGACGGAGTGTTTGTTCCTTCCATTTCTTTCGGAATTCCCATTTTAGAAGCATTGAAGAGAAAGACGACGCTCCTTTTGGACGTGCATTTGATGATCGTTCAGCCGGAGCGCTATATAGAAACCTTTGCAAGCCTTGGCGCGGACATGATCAATTTCCACTTGGAGGCAACGGAGGATCCCTTAGGGGTGATCGAAAAGATCCGAAGCCTTGGAAAGAAGGTGGGCATCACCATCAAGCCCGCGACGCCGGTATCGGCGCTGGAACCTTTCTTAAATCTGGTGGACATGGTGCTGATCATGACCGTGGAGCCGGGCTTTGGCGGACAGTCCCTGATGCCGGATTGCGTGGACAAGGTGCGAGAGCTCAGGAAGCGCGTAAACGAACTGGGACTGGAACTTGACATTGAAGTTGACGGCGGCGTCAAAGAGAGCAATCTGGAGATGATCCTTGAGGCCGGAGCCAACGTGATCGTGGCCGGATCGGCCGTATTTGGCAGTAATCCGGAAGAACGCACGAGATTGTTTGTAGAAAAAATGCACGTGGAATAATGAGCGGCGTCATGGCGAAGGTCTGATGCCGGACGGTATGTAGAACATAAGGAAAGGAGGGAGCATCCCTCCTTTCTTTCACTACCCTCCTTTGGGGAGGAGGGAGAACGCAGGAGCTTTTTTGGAATGGGGGAACGACTTAGCAGGATCAAAAAGAAAAGCCAATCCTTGTCTTTTCGCTTGCCACTGACGTATATGATCAGTGGTTTATTGATCGTGCTCATGGTGATCCCCATCTCTTATTTCTGGTTCCGGAAACAGATGATCAATGATTATACCCGCATTGCCCAGGGAATGACGAGCCTGATCGCGCGGCAGCTTGACGGGAATAAGGTGACGGAGTATCTGGAAAAGAACCGGGAACTGGAGGAATATGACGTCCTCAGGAGAGGCTTTCAGGAATTGAAGGAAAGCTATCCGGATGTACTTTATGCTTACGTTCTGCGCTTTGAAGAGGCGGGAGGGCGCGTGATCTTCAACATGCAGGACGCCGGTGCAAAGGCGGTCGGAGCGCCGGGCATGGTGATCGAACTGCAAGCGCCCTATCAAAAACATCTTAAGAACCTGATCCAAGGGGAAGAACTTTCCGTTTCGACGGGAAAGACGGAAGAGGGACGCCTTTTGACGTACTTCCGGCCGGTCCTGGATGATCAGGGACGCTGTCAATGTCACGTCTGCGTTACTTTTTCCATGGATAAGGTATATGAGAATAACATAACGTTCCTTGCGGCAATGCTGGCGTTTTTTGGACTTGTCGTTGCAGGCGTCTTGATGATCGACGCCTGGATCGTGCGAAAGGGCGTCACGGAGCCGCTCCAAAAAATGTCGGACTGCGCCCATGACTTTACCTACGTGACGGAGAGCGACCGTTTCCAGAACGTGCAGAAGATGGAGGAACTGAACCTTCATACGGCCAGTGAGATCGAGGAATTGTATTATGAATTCATGTCGGTGATGAAGGAAAGCCTTTATTACATGACAAATCTCAGCCGTGCCAAGAGCAACATCCAGGAGCAGGAGGAAAAGCTCGACCAAATCAGCGAGACTGCCTACAAGGATGCGCTTACGAGGGTTGGCAATCAGGCGGCGTACAATAAACTGATCGACGTACTGACCCAGGAGATCGCCGATCAGACGGCAAAGTTTGCCATCGTCATGGTGGATCTGAACAATCTGAAATATGTGAATGACAAATACGGACATAAATATGGTGACGTATACATCAAAGGATGTTGCAACATCATTTGTAATATCTACAAGAGATCGCCCGTGTTCCGCGTGGGCGGCGATGAATTTGTAGTGGTACTTAGGAATGAAGATTACATGAGCCGGCTCCTTCGCATGACGCAGATCACGGAGGCCTTTATGGGGGCTTACGGACAGCTGGACAAGGATCCCTGGGAGCGGTATTCCGCATCCGTCGGCATGGCGGAGTTTACGGAGAATGACAGCAGCGTGGACCAGGTCGTGAAACGCGCGGATAAAGCCATGTATGAAAATAAAGAGAAATTCAAGGCAAAGTACGGCAGCTATCGCTAACGCGAATCAATAGGATTGCTAAGGCGAAGCGGGAAAATAAACGTGACAGGAGGGAAATAACGTGGCAAGTCTTACCATCAGGATTTTTTCAAATTGTCTCAGGAGGTATGTGAGTTTTCAAATGTTTTTACCCAATGATCCCAGATATGACGCGCCTCCGATGGAGGAAAAGTATGCGAAGAGGGGCATGAAGACCCTGTTCCTGCTCCATGGCTATACGGGTGACGCATGGAATTGGGTTTCGGAAGAACTGGCGTCAAAGTATAATTTTGCGATCGTCGTGCCCTCCGGAGAGAATGGCTTCTGGATCGACGGATTGTCCACGGGACATCAGTACGGAACCTTCCTGGAGAAGGAACTGGTGGAGTACGTAAGAAAGACCTTTGGACTCGCGAAGGGGCCAGAGGATACTTACGTCATGGGCTTTTCCATGGGCGGCTTCGGCGCGCTTCACGCGGCGCTGCACAGCCCGGAAACCTTTGGCAAGGCGGCAGCATGGTCCTCAGCACTGATCCAGCACGAGGTGGCAAGAATGACCCCCGGATATGACAATGGCATGTGCAACTATGAATATTACCGCGAGTGCTTCGGAGAACCATCAAAGGTACTTGAGAGTGATAACAATCCGGAGGCACTTGTGAAGAAATTAAAGGTTGAAGGAAGAAAGCTTCCGGAGATCTTTATGGCCTGCGGCACGGAGGATTTCCTGATCGAGCCGAACCGCGCAATGCACCGGTTCTTAGAGGAGCAGGGCGTGGAGCATACGTATTGGGAGGACGCCGGCATTCATGACCTGGTGTTCTGGACTAAATGCGTAGAGAAATTCGTGCCCGTCATGTTCGGTTAAACGTGAATCCGAAGAAGTGATCAGGTGTGTTGCGTGCTGATGTCTTTCGATTCCTTGAAAATACCCCAAAAGATGACGTGACAAATGGGTAAAACATTGGGATTCTGAAATGCGGGAACGGCGACACGTGAGAATTTAAATAATTTGGTAACATGACGCTTGGGGAAGGAGAAAAGGAAATGGCGGAAGGAATGGAAGAAATGAGCAGAATGCCGATGATCGGAGATCCGGCGCCTGCGTTTAGGGCAATGACGACCATGGGAAAGGTGAATTTCCCTGAGGATTATAAGGGGAGCTGGGTGGTGCTGTTTTCGCATCCTGCCGATTTTACGCCAGTCTGCACGACGGAGTTTATCGGTTTCACGAAGATGGCAGGCGAGTTCGCGGCGCTGAATACAAAACTGATCGGGCTATCCATCGACTCCTTGCACTCCCATCTGGCCTGGGCCAAGAGCATCGAGGGGATCGACCTGGACGGAAGCGGCGCGGTAAAGCTTGCATTCCCCATCATTGCGGACATTAGCATGAGCGTGGCAAAAAAATACGGCATGCTGCAGACCGTGGCAAAGACGCAGACAGTGCGCGCCGTATTCATCATTGATCCCGAGGGGATTATCCGTGCCATTCTCTATTATCCCATGAGCACGGGAAGAAATCTGCCGGAGATCAAGAGAATCGTGGAATCCTTGCAGTTGCATGACGCGGAGAACGTCAGCACCCCCGCCAACTGGCAGCCGGGGGATGACGTGGTGCTTGGCGCGCCGCTGACGCTGGAGGAGGCGGAGAATCGGGCTGAGAACGAAGAGCTCCGCAACCTGGAGTGGTATCTGGCCATGAAGAAGATGAAGTAAGAAAAACCATAGTATTGAGAAACGGGAGGAAGACGGTCATGGGACTTTCCTATTTGGAGGGAACTTGCCCGAAGTGCGGTGAGAAAACAAAGGAACAGGGCAATACTTGGGCGTATGGCAGTCCGATCCGGTTCTGCCCGAGATGCAAGCAGGAATATTTGGATAAAAGATGGCGAGAGGTAGCAATTGAGGGTTTTGATCCGAAGAGCACGAACCCGGGCTATTATCTGAAGGCCTTTTTGATTCTTGTGGCGGTGACGGTGATCAGCGGAGGATGGCTCTATTACACGACGCATTTCAAAAATTATTACAACACGTTGGTCGTGACGGTTGTGATCATTGGTGCCATCGGTGCGGTTGCCTGCCTTGGACTCTCCATTTGGATCGCGCTGGGATTTGCAGCCAAGTCAAATGCAAAGTATCTCGAAGAGTCAAAACGCCGCCTCCGGAACGTGGACTATATTAGAAAACTCCAGGCAAATGGCTACGTAATCCCTTCGGAGTATCTTGTGGGGATCGGGAATTCCAGTGACGAAATGCAGAATTCATGATCGGATTGGGGCAAGAAGTGACGAAAGTCGCATCTTGCCTCTTTTTTTCTGCCACTTACCGATATCATAATGACAAATGTCGTTTGGCATGCTAACATGCAATCATCGGAACCGATACGTGGCATTACAACAAGAAAGGGTTTTATGAAAACGGGCTGTTAGATCTGCAGCTTGGTACGGGAGGTTTTTACGTGAGAGTGGAGTTGAATATCTCTGAAAGCATTACAGAGCCTTACGCAGTGATCCACGCAGGAGAACTGACGCCGGAAATCTCGGAGCTCGCGCAGGAAATTTCGCAGTTCCAGCATTCCCAGGGGATGCTGATCGGCAACCGCGAGGAACGCATGGTGATACTGAAACCTGAAGAAATCGCGCTGCTTCGCGTGGAAAACGAGAAGGTGTACGTGGTTGCCGGGAAGGAGACGTACCGCGTCGGAAAGCGGATGTATGAACTTTTGGAAATCCTTGGAAAGAATTTCATGCAGGTGTCTAAGTCCGCGGCCATCAACTTAAAGTTCCTGGAAAGCGTGGAGCCTTCCTTCAACGGAGTGATGCTTTTGCACTTAAAAAATGGCGAAAAGGAATATATTTCCAGGAAATACGTTCCGGAACTAAGAAAGTATCTGGGAATCTAGAAATGTTTCAAAAAGCATATAAGAATCTGGAATGAATTTCAAAAAGGAGGAAAAACTATGAAGACTTTAAAGGATATGGTATCATCGACGGTGATTTCCATCGCGTTAAGCGCGACGATCTTTTTGATCGTGGGCGTGATCTTTGATCAGATTGGAAAGGGAAGTTTTGTGACAAGCAATTATCAGTTTACGAAAATGGCGCTGGCCTGCGTGGCAACGGGCCTTGGCTTTGGCGTCCCGAGCGTTCTCTATCGCATGGAGAACGTGCCGAAGGCATTGGCGGCCGTGATCCATCTGGGGATCGGTCTTGCCGTATATTTCTTCGCGGCACTGAAGGTTGGCTGGATTCCCGTGGAGGCAGGCACGACGGCATGCGTATGCACGGTGATCGGCGTGATCGTGATCACCATTTTGATCTGGCTCGGATTTATGAAGTATAATAAGGATCTTGCTGAGAAAATGAATCTCGCGATCCGTGAGAAAAACGGAAATTGACGGGAAAGCCAAGGGACGTTTTCACTCAAAGGGCTTGACTTTGCGGGTTGCGACGTGCTATGGTAAGAAAACAGACAAATACGTCATGAAAGGCAATGACGAAGAGAGTACTTTTGGAAAGGCTTTCCAGAGAACGCTTCAGAAGCTGGGAGAAGCGGAGCCGGAACAGAAGGAACATGGCTTCACGAGCTGCGCACCGAGCGCATGAACGTGTTCTTGCATCCCGAAAGGGAGAGGCAAACAGGCACGGAATGGGTTAGGCTGCGACGGGAACCGCCCGTTATGGCGGTAAGGATTCTTTAGGAACGCAGGCGGAATGCGTCTTAAAGAATTCAATGAGGCCTGCGCCCGTGGACGCAGGTGAAGAGAAGTGGTACAGCGTTAACGACGCCTTCTTGCGTGCGAGGATTCGCGCGTGGGGAGGCGTTTCTTTATTGAGACTCAAGGTCCGGATCCTGCAGTTTGGCAGGAATGCCCCGCCAGGGGGGACGGAATCCTCACGGGAGGCAAAGAAGGCAAGAATCTTCCGAGAAATACCTCGCCAGAAGGGACAGATCCCTCACGGGAGGTAAAGAAAGCAAGAATCTTCCGAGAAATACCTCGCCAGAGAGGACGGAATCCTCACGGGAGGCAAAGAAAGCAAGAATCTTCCGAGAAATACCTCGCCAGAAGGGACAGATCCCTTACGGGAGGTAAACGCAACAAAAGCATGACAAATGCCGCCGCGCATTGCCTTTTTTGAAGCATAAAGTAGGTAAAAGCAACATGTAGAGGCATGCATGAGGAATTATGTTGTTTGTTTGGTTCGCAAGTGGTTGAAAAGGCAACATGGCAGAAGTAAAGGCAGATATGTGTTGCTTTCTCAAGTGGGGCAATGTGAAAAAAGCAACAAACATGGAGTAAACGGAAAATAACTCACGGTTCACATAAAGTTAAGGAGGCAGGAAATTATGACAAGCAAAGGAAAATACTACATTACGACGGCCATCGCCTATACGTCCGGCAAGCCCCACATTGGCAACTGCTATGAAATCATTCTGGCTGATGCCATTGCCAGATATAAAAAGGCAGACGGCTTTGACGTGCATTTCCAGACGGGAAGTGACGAGCATGGACAGAAGATCGAGACCCGTGCCATTGAGGAGGACATGACCCCGAAGGAGTTCGTGGACAAGACTGCGGGCACCATCAAGTCTCTCTGGGACATGATGGGTACTTCTTATGACCGTTTTATCCGCACGACGGACGCGGATCATGAGCTTCAGATCCAGAAGATCTTTAAGAAATTATATGATCAGGGAGACATCTACAAGAGCTCCTATGAAGGCAAATATTGTACGGAGTGTGAGGCATTCTATACCGAAACGCAGCTGAAGGAAGGCAAGTGCCCCGTCTGCGGCGGTGCCGTGCATGATGAGAAGGAGGAGGCATATTTCTTCAAGATGAAGAAGTATGCAGACCGCCTGATCGAGCATATCAACACGCATCCTGAGTTCATTCAGCCCGTGTCCAGAAAGAACGAGATGATGAACAATTTCCTGCTTCCCGGCCTGCAGGATCTCTGCGTGTCCAGAACCTCCTTCAAGTGGGGCATTCCCGTGGACTTTGACGAGAAACACGTGGTTTACGTATGGCTTGACGCCCTGAGCAACTACATTACCGGCATCGGCTATGACGCGGACGGCAACAGCAGCGACCTCTACAAGAAGAATTGGCCTGCAGACCTGCATCTCATCGGTAAGGACATCATCCGCTTCCATACGATCTATTGGCCCATTTTCCTGATGGCACTGGGCGAGCCCTTGCCTAAGCAGGTGTTTGGACATCCCTGGCTGCTTCAGGGCGGCGAGAAGATGAGCAAGTCCAAGGGTAACGTGATCTACGTGGATGACATGATCAACATCTTTGGTCTGGATGCCGTGCGTTACTTTGTGTTGCATGAGATGCCGTATGAAAATGACGGAACGATCACCTGGGAGCTGATGACGGAGCGCGTGAACTCTGATCTTGCTAACACCCTGGGCAATCTGGTGAACCGTACCGTTGCCATGAGCAACAAGTATTTTGGCGGTGCCGTGGCAGACAAGGGCGTGGCAGTTCCGGAGATCGACGATGACTTGAAGGCAGTGGTGACGGGGGCCTATGAGAAGGTGGAAAAGCTCATGGACACGCTTCACGTGGCAGATGCCCTGACGGAGATCTTTGCAGTATTTAAGAGACTGAACAAATACATTGACGAGACGGAGCCTTGGGTGCTTGCAAAGGATCCCGCAAAGCAGGATCGCCTTGCTACCGTTCTCTATAACCTCAGCGAGGGCATCATCATCGGTGCTTCCCTGCTGGCGCCTTTCCTGCCCACAACGGCCGGAAAGATCGCTGAGCAGCTGGGTATCTCCCTTCGCGACTTTGATCAGCTTGGAACCTTTGGAGCAAACCAGGGCAGCAAGGTGACGGAGAAGCCGGAGATCCTGTTCGCAAGACTGGACAAGGAAGAGATCCTGAAGAAGGCTGAGGAAGTACAGGCACGTCAGCGTCAGGAATTCCTTGAGCATCAGAAGGTTGCCTTCGCAAATCTTGTAAAGGCTGGCAGAATGACCCAGGAAGAGGCAGATGCAAAGTGGGCGGAGCTGACCGGAACAAAGGCAGGAGCCCAGGCGGAGGTTGACGGAAAGGGCGACGCCGCGCAGGAAGCGATCGACGTGGAGGCAAAGCCGGAGATCACCTATGATGATTTCGCAAAGCTGCAGTTCCAGGTGGGTGAGATCCTTGCGTGCGAAGCAGTAAAGGGCTCCAAGAAGCTTCTTTGCAGCAAGGTGAAGGTCGGAAGCCAGGTGAAGCAGATCCTTTCCGGTATTCACGGCACTTACGAGCCCGAGGAAATGGTGGGCAAGAAGGTCATGGTTCTTGTGAACCTTGCACCCAGAAAGATGGCTGGCTTGATGAGCGAGGGCATGCTCCTTTGCGCGGAAGACGCGGAGGGTAAGCTTTCCCTAATGACTCCCGAGAAGGACATGCCTGCGGGCGCAGAGATCTGCTAATAACGTAAATCATAAAAAAGCCCTGCGGATAAAGGCGACGTCGCAAGTCGTCCTGCCGCAGGGCTTATATTTTCACGTTTTTTCCACGTCCATATTCTAAAATTTTGGTAAAGACTATTCCTTTTTCAGGGATTATGGGTTACAATAAATCATGGGAGTTTGGGACGTGCGGCGCTCCAGAATGCGTGGTAAGACGGAGCGGCGTAATGGATGGTTTGTCGGATAACGGAAACGGGATCCGGGAAAGACGGGGTTACGCTATGAGGAAGGAAGAATTTACGATTGATTCCAGAGACGGCATCCACAAGCTATATTCGGTCAAGTACGTTCCGGAAGGGGAGCCGAAGGCCATCGTTCAGATCATTCACGGCATGTCGGAGTATATGGCGAGATATGAGGATTTTGCTGCGTTCCTTACGGAGCGTGGATTTCTTGTGACGGGTGAAGATCATTTGGGACATGGCCTGTCCGTGGGTGAAGGAGACACGTACGGTTATTTTTGCCCGATGGATCCGGCAACAGTTATCGTGCGCGACGTGCATCGCCTGAAAAAGACCGTGCAGGCGCAGTATCCTGGCGTGCCTTACTTTATTCTGGGCCACAGCATGGGTTCCTATATCCTGAGAAACTATCTGTTCCGCTACGGGACTGGCATTCAGGGTGCCATTATCATGGGAACGGGCATGGAAAAGAAGCCTGCCGTTACGTTTGTCAGAATCCTGTCCAAGTGCATGGAGCTGATCTACGGGGACAAGCATCTGAGCAGAACCCTCGACAAGCTTGCCATGGGTAGCTATTGCAAGAGAATCCCGAATCCACGCACGCCCAGCGACTGGCTTTCGAAGGATGAGGAAGTGGTCAACCGTTACCGGGTGGATCCGCTCTGCGGATTTCATTTTACCGTCAACGGATATCGTTGTTTGTTTGAACTCATAAACAGGCTGTACAAGAAGAAAAATCTGGAGGAGCTTCCCAAGGACCTTCCGGTGCTGATGGTTTCGGGCTCGGAGGATCCCGTCGGTGCCTATGGGGAAGGCGTGCGGAAGGCATGCGAATCCTTGCGGAATGCAGGCATGTTCCACGTGGAGCTGAAAATGTATGCGGGCGACCGGCATGAGATTCTGAACGAGCTGGATCGCGGACAGGTAATGGAGGACATTGCCGGATGGATTACGTTATCAGGTGGGCTGGAAGGGACGAATGGGACGGCGCAATGAGTCTCGTCTGGAAGACGTTCCTGAGGTTTGACGCCCCGGACTGCACGCCGGAAGGAGTGCAGAGTTTTCACAATTTTATTACGGACGAACGATTGAAGCAGGCATTTTTGGAGGGACGGTATCAGATGGCCGTCGCATTGGAGGGAGAGGCAATCGTCGGCGTGGCAAGCCTTCGAAACGTGAATCATCTGTCGCTTCTCTTTGTCGAGGAATCGCACCATAAGCGTGGCATCGGCAAGGCAATGATGGGCGCCCTCTGTGAATATTTGAAAAATGAGGTCGGGGAGCGGTACCTTTCTCTTTTGGCCTCGCCTTATGCAGTGGAATTTTATAAAAAGCTGGGATTTTCGCAGGTTAAGCCAAAGGCGAATCCATCCGGGATCCCAGTCGTTTTTATGGAAAAATTTTTTTGACGGAAAGGAAATGAATCATGAAATTCTTAAATCCAGACAGTCCTTTGATGCAGGGACTGGGGAAAGTGGCAGACTTGATGTTTTTGAACTTACTTGCATTGCTTTTCTGCATTCCGGTCATCACCGTCGGTGCATCCATTACGGCCCTATACTACATGGCATTGAAGGTGGTGCGCGGCGAGGAAATTTACGTTTGGAAGGGCTTTTGGAAGTCCTTTACGCAGAATTTCCGGCAGGCAACGATCATTTGGCTGATCCAGATTGTGGTCATGGCGATTTTGGGCGCCGATTTTTACATTGTTTACATGACCCCGGATTCAAATCCCAGCCTGATCATGCAGATCGTATTTTTGGCCAGCGTCTTGCTTGCGAGTGCAACGTTCCTGTTTATCTATCCCGTATTGTCCAAGTTTGACAATACCATCGCAAGAACCTTTAAGAACACGCTGATCATGGCCGTCATGCAGATGCCAAAGCTGATCCTCATGGCAATCCTCTGGGTGGCTCCTCTGGCGCTTGGTCTCTTTGTCATTCAGCTGTTCCCGCTGGTGGTATTGTTTGGAATGATACTTCCCGCATGCGGTTGCGCGTTCCTCTACAATAAATTCTTCAAGAGAATGGAAGACCAGATGATGGAGAGAGCCATTGCCGCAGGCTATGTGCCAGAGAATCCCGGAAGCGAGGACGAGCATATCTTCAGCGACGAAGTAATCGTGGATGCTGCAAAGGAAGAAAAGAAATAGACAATAGTAAGAATAACCAAAAACGTTTGAATTGTATTATGCAATTTGCCAATTTGAGTCTGACCGCTTAGCAATTCATACAATTCAAGCGAAAAAGTTTGGTGAAATCGGTTATGGTCAAAGCTAAGCCCCTTCTGCTATACTTATCATTAGCTTGTTAGGTCTGTAAATAAACTACAATATGGCAAAGGCGAGATGAAAGGAGTTATTCACAATGGCAAGTTTATCACTGAAAAACATCTGCAAAGTATATCCCAACGGATTTGAGGCTGTTAAGAACTTCAACCTTGAGATCGCAGATCAGGAATTCATCATTTTCGTAGGACCTTCCGGATGCGGTAAGTCCACCACCCTTCGTATGATCGCAGGTCTGGAGGATATTTCCTCTGGTGAACTGAAGATCGGCGACAGAGTCGTTAACGACGTAGAGCCTAAGGACAGAGATATCGCAATGGTATTCCAGAACTACGCTCTGTATCCTCACATGTCCGTATACGACAACATGGCATTTGGTCTGAAACTGAGAAAGGTTCCCAAGGATCAGATCGATAAGATGGTAAAGGAAGCTGCTAAGATCCTTGACCTGACTCCCCTTCTGGATCGTAAGCCGAAGGCTTTGTCCGGTGGTCAGAGACAGCGTGTGGCAATGGGTCGTGCAATCGTTCGTAATCCTAAGGTATTCCTTATGGACGAGCCTCTGTCCAACTTGGATGCTAAGCTGCGTGTACAGATGAGAATCGAGATCGCTAAGCTGCATCAGAGACTGGGCACCTCCATCATCTACGTAACCCATGACCAGACCGAGGCTATGACCCTTGGTACCAGAATCGTAGTTATGAAGGATGGCGTTATCCAGCAGGTTGATACCCCTCAGAATCTGTACGACAAGCCTCAGAACCTGTTCGTAGCAGGATTCATGGGATCTCCTCAGATGAACTTCCTTACCGCTACCGTAGCAGTAGAGGGTGATACCGCTAATCTTGAGATCGCTGGAAAGAGCATTCCTCTTCCTCCCGCTAAGTCCAAGAAGCTGATCGAGGGCGGTTATGACGGAAAGCAGGTTATCTTCGGTATCCGTCCTGAGGACGTATATGATTCCGAGATGTTCATTGAGAATTCTCCTCACAGCACCTTCGAGTCTACCATTAAGGTATACGAGTTGCTTGGTGCAGAAGTATATCTGTACTTCGATCTGGATGAGTTCCCTATGACTGCAAGAGTTGATTCTCGTACCAATTCCAGACCTGGCGATTCCGTTAAGTTCGCTCTGGACGTTGAGAAGATTCACGTATTCGACAGAGATACTGAGAAGATTATTACCAACTAGTAAGAATCTTTTAGGGGTGCTGGAAACAGCACCCCTTTCATTTTTAGCGAGGAAGGAAACCAAGCACCCTGCGGAGCAGGGTATTTGGTTTCACCCGAGCGTAAACGAAATAAAAACAGAAGCTGCGCAGCAGCGACTCCTGCGAAGCAGGAGGTTTTTATGAGTGTCAAGAGGAAGGAAACCATATGATTTCAAATCAAATCATCCAGACTAGCATTGATGAATTGAAAGCCATTACGAAGGTAGACCTTTGCACGTATGATCTAAGCGGAGCGTGGGTTGCGGGTTCGGTGGAGGAAATGGAGTTAGATGCGGCCCTGATCCGTGATTTCGCCTCGTCACCGGCGGACAGCC
>JAEEGK010004014.1_pt1 | contig 36311 bp, 31 predicted proteins | sample 8958771 | NCBI WGS metagenome assembly JAEEGK01 (sample SAMN16246547, study PRJNA631951) | gut metagenome | biome: gut microbiome; feature: rumen; material: SC-attached | host: Bos | place: Iran: Karaj | collected 2018-10 | reverse complement strand
GACAAATCGCTGACCGACCATTCCGGTCGCGCCGATGACGCCAACATTATACTGCTTCATCATTGTCCTTCCTTTCCCACATTTCCATACGGTTTCCATTCGGATGAAGTTTTTTCCTCATGGAGTTCGCTGAAAAAGTCTTGTCCGATCTCCTCGAATTGAGTATAATGACAATAAATATCCGGAGCGAACGCAGTCCTTTCAGATGCAATATCATAGCATTTAAAACCATGAAAAGTCAATGTATATTGTGAATAATAATTGGAGCGTATATGAAAACAAAACATCAGAAAACGACGATCCTTTTCGTTGTTCTTATCATGCTGTGTATGACTTTTCTTTGCGCCGAACCCACCAGGGGGACCGAAGATCCGGTCAACATGGTGCGAATCGGATTGTATTGGGGAAGCAATGCCCTGGAAGCGGCCAATCTGCAAAACGCTGTGGGAAGCGGCTTCCGGTTCGGCTATTTCGACGAGAGTCGGGATTTTGTTCCTGTTGGGCGTACTGAAGAAACCGCCATCACCATGTTGAAGGACTGGAATATGTACCTGAGCGGGGGATATTACCAGAGCGAATCTTCTTCGGGCGCTCAGGTCGTGGGTTGCTATCATATTCGGCTTTCGGAGGCGTATGCCGACTATGCCTCCGCAAAGGCCGCTTCAGACGCATATTCAGACGGTTTTCCGGCTTACCACAATGATCAATGGTATGTCTGCGTCGGCAGTTATACAGGACAGTCTGCTGCCGCATCCGATATGCAGTCCAGGGGACTGAGCGGTACCGCAATGACTTGCTCCAACCGATGCGTTACTGTGGTGGAAACGGGAACTACGCATATCCTCTTTCAGTTCGACTGCGGAGAAAAGCATTCTCTCGCCGTTATGCCCATTGCGGCAGAAGGGGAGAAGGCCACCACCTGGTTCAAGGGATACCGTTATTACGGCGGTTTTCAGTACCAGCGGATCGACGGGGAAAACATGAACGTCGTCAATTTTGTGACGATGGATGATTACATCAAAGGCGTCATCCCCTATGAGATGAACGCAGAATGGCCTGTAGAGGCGCTGAAAGCGCAGGCAGTCGCCGCCAGGACCTATACAGCCGCCCACCTCAATCACCACAGCAGTAACGGATTTGATCTTTGCTGTGAAGTGGACTGTCAAACCTACAGAGGGGTAAACGCCTCGAACATCAACAGTGACCGGGCGGTGGATGAAACCTCCGGGGTTTACATGACTTACGAAGGGCAATATGTGAATGCGTTCTATTTTTCCAGCGATGGCGGCGCGACCGAGGATTGCGAAAACGTATTCAATGATCCTCTGCCGTATTTGCGCGGAAAGCCGGATCCATATGAAGCCAATATCGATACCGGCCACGACAGCTGGAGTTTTGTGTATACCGCTGATGAGATCACAGCGATCCTGCGCCTGAAAAAATACAACTGCGGCCAGATCGTCAGCGTCACACCGACCTATACCAGCATGGGCAACATCTATTCCCTCAAATTTACCGATGTAAACGGAGTAAACTGGGTCTTTTCCAAGGATCGGGCCGGAAGCATTCTGTATACTCAAACCTATCGCAAGTATACATACAGTCAACGCTTCACGGTGACCGATGCGGATGAGCCGGCAGAAGACGGAAGCTACTATGTGGCAGGAGGAGACGGGGTATCTCTCATTCCCGAAGGCCTGTATATCGTCTCGGGGGACGGGACCGTCAGTTCCGTCAGCGGGGCCGGCAATGCCATGCTTCTCACTGCAGACGGAACGGAATCTGTATCGCTCCACGGTTACTCCGGCGGTACTATCACCGCCTCAAGGTACCTGATACGCGGCTCCGGCTGGGGGCATAACGTCGGTATGAGCCAGTATGGCGCCAGAGCCATGGCAGAGTTGGGGTACAGTTATGCAGATATCCTCAGCTTTTACTATGATGGAGTGGAAATCGGTTGAAAACAAAAGACTTTTGGTATGATCTCCCGGAAGAACTGATTGCCCAGACTCCGTTGGAGCGGAGAGATTCATCCAGGCTCATGCTTCTGAATAAGCTTACCGGGGAGATCGATCACCGCATATTCTCGCAGCTTCCCGAACTGCTGAGGGCAGGGGATTGCCTGGTCATGAACGATTCCCGCGTTATTCCCGCACGACTGTTCGGCAAACGGGATACCGGCGGCGCAGTGGAAGTGCTTCTCTTGAACGACAGGGGAAATGGAGTATGGGAGTGCCTGACCCGTCCTGGAAGAAAAACTCCGGTCGGAACTCATTTGCATTTTGGGGAAGATGAACTGACGGCTACGGTCGTGGGCCTGGAATCCGACGGGAATAAGCTGGTGCACTTCCATACGGATGAGATCTTCCTGGAAGTTCTGGAACGGCTCGGGCATGTACCGCTTCCGCCATATATCAAAGAAGAACTGAAGGACGCAGAACGGTATCAGACCGTCTATGCGAACGAACCCGGATCCGCTGCAGCGCCTACGGCCGGTCTGCATTTTACCCAGGAGCTGCTGGCGCAGTTGGCTTCTTCCGGAATTGAGCTGAATCGGATCACGCTTCATGTCGGACTCGGCACCTTTCGTCCCGTCAAAGAGGAAGATCTGACAAAACATGAAATGCATTCGGAGTACTGTGCCATCAGTGCCCCTGTTGCAGATCGGATCAACGCAGCGAAGAGGGAAGGACGCAGAGTCATCGCCGTCGGCACCACTTCATGCAGAACCCTGGAAGCGGTTTCTGACGAAAACGGATATGTTCATCCATTTCATGGGCAGGTCAATATTTTCATCTACCCTGGTTATCGGTTCAAATGCATCGACGGCCTGATCACCAATTTTCATCTTCCGGAGAGTACACTGATCATGCTGGTCAGTGCATTGGCCGGAAGGGAAGCGGTGCTTCGCGCATATGAAACGGCCGTCCGGGAACGATATCGTTTCTTTTCATTCGGAGACGCCATGCTCATCACCTGAGCATTTGGTCATATCGCCGATTTTCTTGACAGACACCGCAATCAGTTGTAAGATATATACACAAAATCCAAAAGCAGATTAAGGAGGAACATCATGGAGAATCTGAAGGGTAAAACCGCATTTATCACCGGCGGCGCCAGCGGCATGGGGCTCGGCATTGCCCGGGCTTGCGCCAGAGAAGGTATGAACGTCGTTATCGCCGATTTCCGGCAGAGTGCGATCGACGAAGTTCTGCCCATGTTTAAGGCCCACGGCTGGCCCTGCCACGGCATTTGTCTGAATGTCGCTGACCGCGAAGCTTATGTCAAAGCCGCTGACGAGGCGGAATCTGTTTTCGGCAAGATCCATGTCCTGGTAAACAATGCCGGCATCGCGAATCTCGAGCCGAAGCTCGTTGAAGGCGAATACGACTGGAAGACGATCGATATGGTTATCGACGTAAACTTCAAGGGTATTCTGAACGGCATCGCTTTCATCCTGCCCCGTATCATGAAGCACGGTGAGGGTGGCTATATCGTTTCCACCTGCTCCATGTCCGGCATTTTCCCCGTCAAGCGTTTCCCCATGTACGACTCCATCAAAATGGGCGTTATCACCCTGATGGAAGAACTGGCCATGGAACTGGAAGGCACCAACGTTGGTTCCGCCGCGTTCTGCCCCGGCCCCTACACCACGAATCTGGGCGTGTCCTCCAATACGTTCATCAAGGAAAAACTCGGCATTGATCCCACTCCCATGCGTCGTGAGATCCCCAAGGACAAGGACGGCAATCCCATCAAGTTTGAGCCCCCGAAGGATGAAAACGGCAACCCCATCGACTTCAGCAAGATGTCCCGGGATCCCGACGACGCCGGCGAGCGTGTTGTCCGCGGCATCAAGCGCGGCGATCTCTTCATCCTTACCCACAGCGACTTCAAGCCTGCCTGGGAGCTGAGAATGAACGCCATTCTGCGCGCATTCCCGGATGAACCCACGATTCCCGGCTTTGCCACCATGTTCCGCGGCAACCTTTACAATCCCATCTACGAGAAACAGACCCAGGTACCCGCTTTCCACTTTGTGAAGAAAGACTGATCATTGTTTAAACCAGAGAGCAGCCGCTGATTCAGCGGCTGCTCTTTTGCATCGTACTGATCGTGTTGGATATTCGTATAAAATCTTCTTGGTTCAGCGCTTCACCTCTGATCATGGGCGATAATCCGCAGGAGAGAACGATAACATCCTTGATCTGTTCCTTGGACAAGCCGGGGGAGAGCAGGGGAGTAAGGGCGTTAACCAACGTTTTCCTGCGCTGTGCAAAGGCTGCTTTGATCAAGGCAAAAAAGAGTTTTTCATCCTGCAGTTCTGCGGGCGGTTCTTTTCTGACCAAACAGATCACGGAGGACGTAACCTTCGGACGCGGCTGAAAACAATCCGGCGGAACATCAAAGCAAATAACCGCATCCGCATAATACTGGACAAAAAGAGAAAAGGCGCCATATTCAGGGGATCCTGCCTTCGCACATACACGTTGAGCAACTTCTTTCTGGATCATTACCGTGATCCGATGAAAAAGGCCGCACTCCAGAAGACGGGACAGAACGGGAGTTGTGATCTGATACGGGAGGTTTGCACAGACAACGGGCCGAAGACCTGAGAATTCATTTTTCACCAACAGATCCAGGTCGGTTTTCATGATATCTTCATTTATGACATGCACATTCGGACAGTCTGCCAGCGTCTCTGAAAGAACGGGAAGAAGCCTCCGATCCAATTCAACGGCAGCCACTTTGGAAGCGCTTTGACTGAGGCAGCGGGTCAGTACGCCGATTCCCGGGCCGATTTCCAAAACGCCGGTATCGCTTTCGATTCCTGCCACACTCATGATCCGCTCAGGAACCCAGGAACGGATCAGGAAATTCTGTCCAAGACTCTTGGCAAAATGGAACTCGTGTCGTGAAAGCAATGCCCGCAGCGTATCAATATTCGTTAGATCCATCTTAACCTCCAGGGAGGATCGCGGAAGGGGACCGCAGCCAAAACCTTCCTCGCCCGTGAACATCATTGAACAAAATAAAAATTTTGTTCAATGATAGGGGCCTTTTACCGTGTTTATTTGATCAAGCTTTTCATATCTGCCGTTCAGCGGTAATTTTACGCTCTTTGCCTCATTTTGTCCCGGTAGCGCCAAATCCGCCGCGATCAGTATCATCCAGTGTTTCCGTTTCACAGAATTCAAGCTCCGGCATTTGTTTCATGATCCGAAACTGGCAGATCCGATCATTCTCTTTTATCTCCGCGTCCCGCGTCGCATAAACCGGAAGCATCCATAGATCGTTCGTACCCGAGTAACTGTTGTCTACGATCCCAACACCGTTTGTCTGCAGAAATCCCCATTTTTTGAAACTGGAACTGCGCGGTGCGATATGCGCCTCATAACCCTCCGGGAGCTTCACGGATATCCCCAGAGAGATCAATCGAAATTCTCCCTGATGAAGTTGTACGTCCTCTGCTGCCCGCAGATCGATCCAATCTCCGATCCCCAGCTTGTCCAGCTTAATCAATCTTGGATTGTGATACTTCACATAAATCTTCATCTTGTTATTCCCCTATTGTTCATGTACCTGAATTTATATCCTTCTCTTCATTTCTCCGCTTGGCTCCAATGGCGGCTGACAGCGCTTCGGAAACGCTTTTTACCTGGATCAGCTTCAAATCGTCTGGCAGCTTCAGCTTCTTTTCTCTGAGCTGAGGCACAATGCATGTATCAAATCCAAGCCTTCGGACTTCCGCCAGTCTTTGTTCCATAGCACTGACAGACCGAATCTCCCCGGTAAGGCCCACTTCCCCGATCGCCGCCATCTGATCCGGAATCGGCCTGTCCGTGTAACTGGATGCAATTGCCAATACTGCTGCAAGATCCGCTGCAGGCTCGTCCAGCTGCAGTCCTCCGATCACATTGAGATAAGCGTCGCATGCAGAAGTACGCAGACCGCCCCGTTTTTCCAAAACAGCCAGCAGGAGCATCGCTCTGTTGTAATCAATACCATTAAAGCTTCTTCTCGGAACATTCGCACTGGATTTTGCAACTAATGCCTGCAATTCCGCCAGGACTGGTCTGGATCCTTCCATGGCACAGGCAACGCAGGTTCCCGCTGCGCCGACCGGTCTTCCGGAAAGCAAACTCTCCGATGGATTTGGAACTTCCCGCAAGCCTTCCTCCCGCATTTCAAATACGCCGATCTCATTGGTCGATCCAAATCGATTCTTCACAGCGCGAAGGATCCGGTATCCCATGCTGCTGTCCCCCTCGAAATACAGGACGCAGTCGACCATATGCTCCAGAACCTTCGGACCTGCAATGGCTCCTTCCTTATTCACGTGGCTGACAATGAACACGGTAACGCCTTGCTCTTTTGCCAGTCTCATCAGCGCCATGGTGCAGTCTTTTACCTGCGGGACACTGCCCGGCGTTGAATCGAGAGCAGCGTGGTACATCGTTTGAATAGAGTCAACGATCAGCACGTCCGGCGAAAGACGATCCACTGCGGCACAGATCTCGTCCAGATCTGTCTCAATCAGTACGAACAGGTTCTCATTCCGGCAGCCCAGTCTTCCGGCGCGCATCTTCAGCTGTCGTCCCGACTCCTCACCGCTTACGTACAGGATTTTTATCTCAGAGGAAAGACTGCTGCACAACTGAAGCAAAAGTGTTGACTTACCGATCCCCGGAGCACCGCCGACAAGCACCAGCGAGCCAAGAACCGCGCCGCCTCCAAGCACCCGATCAAGCTCTCCGATCCCTGTCGAAAAGCGAGTCTCCTCCCCTTCCTCCAGTTCATTCAGTCCTATAGGCTGACTGCGTAAGCCGGAGTACCCTCCGGATGCGGAGACACCGACTGACTCTTTGTGCTCAACGATGGTATTCCACGCCCCGCAGGCCGGACAACGCCCCTGCCATTTGATGGTCTCATTTCCGCATTCAGAACAATAATAGACCGTTTTAGCTTTCGCCGCCTTGGCCATAAGCATTCTCCCATTCTCTTGCGTATTCTGCACAGGCGCAGGCCATACCTAGGGCCAGCCTGGTTTGGTATGCTTCACTGCGCAGCAGGTTTGATTCCTCGGGATTAGACAAAAAACCGCATTCGACAAGGATCGCGGGGCAGTGCACCTTGCGCATCAGATAAATGCTGTCAGAAATCGGAACGGAGGACCGCACGTGATCCCTTCCCAGTGCTTCCTTTAACCGTCCCTGAACAAAGCCCGCCAGGCAGATGCTTTCCGCATCATCGCGATATAAAACCTGAGCGCCTCGCGGACCCTCGTCCGGATACTTATTCTGATGAATACTGATCAAAATTACCGGATCGGATAGATTGTTCACCAATTGTACTCTGCGTTCCAGATCGGCTTGCTTGCGTTTTTTAACGGTAACAGCTGCGGGAGGGTATTCTATGCTTTCGTCCGTCCGGGTCAATACACAGGGCCATCCGAATAATCCCAGGAGAGAATCCATTCTCAGGCTGACCGCAAGATTGATCCTGCTTTCCCGTACTCCGTCCGAGCCAACGGCTCCCCCATCTTCACCACCGTGACCGGGATCGATCACAATCGACGGCTTTCCGCAAGGCGTATCCATAGCGGGAACCATCCCGGCTTTTCGGCTGAAATATACTGCAAAAAACAACAGACAAACCAGGATCAGCACGATATACAGTCGTACTCTCATACACAGCAACCCTCCCTCTGCCATGTGTATGATATCCTGAATACCGGTTATTCGTTTTTCCCCTCATTTGTTTGGTCCTGTTCGTCCGCTGCGCGATAGACCAGTTTATCAGCCAGGAAAGTTCCCCGGCTCCCCAGCCCATAGGCAAGGGAAGCTACGATCGGAGCAATCACAAGAGGAACGAAATACAGCCAGGTATGTGTTTCCCCATAATTCAAGAGGAACCAGTTGAAATGGAGATTGAAATAGCGGGCATATCGAACATACGAAAAGCCTGCGGAAGGAAACTGCAGCGCGATCGCCAGGATGATTCCGGGCAGTTGGGACAAAAGCGCGGCATACAGCCCCTTCAGCGGCTGTTTCGTTTCACGTTTGTAAAGGATCAGATTCTGATCTCTTTGTCCCACTCGCCAGCTCTGCACGTAGATATAAACAACGTAGAAAAGAAAACAAACGATCGTCACGACCACCGGCGTAACTCCATCGGATACCTGAATATGCAGCAGCCCCAGGTTTTCCACCAGCATGGCCGCCACCAGCATGATCAGGACATTTGCGATATGCGCGTAGAATATCCGGAAGGCAAAGCGCCAGACCGGACACTTTCCCGAATCTTCAACTCTTCGTTTGAACACCGCTCTTCTCTCCCCCGTTTTTGGATGTTTCCGCGCTGACTCATTCTTACTTCATGGCTTGATTATAGCAACAATTCTCCGACCGGTCAATTCTCCTCTGCTGACCTGACCGGTTCGATGATGACTGTCGGAACTCCCGCTTCGTGACTTGAGGTATATCGATCCCCATCCCGGCATTGTATATCTGCAAGGTTTGTCTTTTCAAACCAAAGGCTTTGTAATATAATGCATTTATCAAAGCAAAACAAATATAAGGAGAATCAGTCATGGATTTGGGAGCCATTCGCCAGGAAGCCCTTGATTTTGGTTTTACACTGGCTGAACCGATCTCGATCAGCACCATTCATCTACGGGAGGAAGTTCGGGAAATGTGCGCGGTGAACAAATGCCACGCCTATAATACGAATTGGGGCTGCCCTCCTGCCTGCGGCACCGTCGAGGAATGCCAGGAACGGATAAACGGCTATGAAAGCGGGTTGATCGTTCAGACTACTGGTCAGTTGGAAGATGATTTTGATTATGAAACCATGCAGGAAACGGCCAAGAATCATGGGAAGCATTTTGTGGACATGCTGCTCCACCTCCGGAAGGAGTACCCGGATCTGGATATTCTTCCCTTGGGAACAGGAGCCTGCATGACTTGCAAAAAGTGCACGTATCCCGACGCTCCCTGCCGTATGCCGGACCGCATGAGCTCCCCGATGGAGGGATATGGCATGGTCATCAGCGACGTCTGCAAGGACAATGGGATCCTGTATAATCATGGCAGAGGCACGCTCACCTATGTGGCATGCTTTCTGTTTCGGGAGGCAGCAAAAGAATGAAAGTTGTTTTTCTTCCCTCAGGCGCGGAAATGATCGCGGAACCGGGCATGACGATCATGCAGGCTCTGCACCGGGCCGGATTGAATATCGACGCCCCATGCGGCGGCAACGGTACCTGCAAGAAATGCAAAGTCAAGGTCACGGATTCCGAAGGTGAGCGGATCGTATTGGCTTGCCAGACCGTGATCACCGGGGATATGACCGTCGATATCTCCCGGGAGGATGAAGGCCATCGGATCCTGATGGGCGGCATTACTCGTGAAGTTTCATCTGTTCCCACGGTATCTGTCCATACGGTGCAGGTCCCCCGACCCACCACCGATGACCTGCGTTCCTGTTGGCTCCGCCTCTGTGCAGCCGTTGAAGAGGCCGCTGCTCTCCCCGCTGGTTCGATCCGTCCGAATCTGACGGTTATTTCCGACCTGTATCAGTCCCTGGAATCAAATGATTATCGGGTGGACGCCGTGTTGTGCGACGGTATGCTGCTTGCGGTTCAGCCGGTCGGTTCTCCCGTCCTCGGTCTTGCCTATGATATTGGTACCACGACGATCGCCTGTTATCTGTTGGACCTGCGCAGCGGTCACCAGCTCAGCCAATCCAGCATGCTCAATCCTCAAACCACTTTCGGCGGGGATGTGATCATGCGCATGAAGTATAGTGTGGAAAACGGCCTGGAAAAATTGACCGAATGTGTCCGAAAAGCGTTGAACACACTGGCGGCAAAAAGCGCATCCTCCGCCAAGCAGAAACTTAAGGATATTTACCTGATCACAGTAGTCGGAAACACCTGCATGCATCATCTCTTCATGGGCATTTCCCCTGCATCCCTTGCTTACGCTCCCTATACCGCTGCAGTAACGGAAGCGATCCAGGCGAATGCAAAGGATTTTGGCTTTTCCATCCATCCCAGCGGCAGGCTGTTTTTGCTCCCCAACATCGCCGGTTTTGTCGGCGCCGATACCGTCGGCGCAGCCCTTGCCGCATCCATGGACGACAAGGAAAAACTGACGCTTCTGATCGATATCGGCACGAACGGTGAAATGGTTCTGGGGACCAAGGATCATCTGGTTGCCTGCTCTACGGCCGCCGGTCCGGCTTTTGAAGGCGCGCTGATCAGCTGCGGTATGCGCGGGGCCGAAGGCGCGATCGATCACGCCAAACTGATAGAAGGGCAGTTCCAATATACCGTCATCGGCGGAGGAAAACCGGTCGGCATCTGCGGTTCCGGCTTGATCGACCTCCTCAGTGAGCTCGTTCGCGTCGGTCTTGTGGAATCCGGAGGAAGGATGCTGGATGATGATGAGATCGATGCCGATCCCCTCTGTAAACCTTATGCCGGTTTTATGGAGACCCGGAATGGCCTTCGTGCATTTCGTCTCGCTTCTGCTGAAGAAAGCGGCAGCGGAGAAGCCCTTTATTTTACCCAGAAAGACGTCCGCGAAGTGCAGCTGGCCAAGGGTGCGATGGCAGCCGGGATCCAGATGATGTGCCGACATCTTGGCGTAACTGTGGACGAGATCCTGAGTGTTATGATCGCAGGTGCATTCGGCAGCTATATGTCCCCGGTCAGCGCTTGCGGGATCGGCCTCATTCCTCCGCAGCTGGGAGACAGAGTCATGGCCATCGGCAATGCAGCCGGTGAGGGTTCAAAGCTTTGTGCGCTCAGCATTGAAGAATACCGGCGGGCGTCAAGGCTGGCCAACAGTATGGACTACCTTGAACTGGCAGCCGATCCTGCCTTTCAGGATGTATTTGTGGATCAGTTGGAGTTTCCTTCCGACGACGAGGATTGACCACTCTTCCGCATTCGCCTCTCCCCTTCACAAACGCTGATTGGCAAGCATCAAAAAAGCCCGCATCCTGAAAAGGATGCGGGCTTCATACTTTCTTTCCTTTTATTTTGCGTATTCAACCGCACGAGTCTCCCTCAGCAGATTGACTTTGATCTGACCGGGGTACTCCAGATCGCTTTCGATTTTTTTGGCAATGTCCCGGGCAAGCAGGACCATTTGATCCTCGTTGACCTCCTCGGGCTTAACCATAATGCGGATCTCACGTCCGGCCTGGATAGCGAAGGAATTCGCAACGCCGGGGAAAGAACTCGTCAGCTCTTCCAGTTTCTCCAGCCGCTTGACATAGTTCTCGATATTCTCGCGGCGGGCTCCCGGACGCGCTGCGGAAATCGTATCCGCTGCCTGAACGATCCAGGCGACCAGCGTTCTTGGCTCTACATCGCCGTGATGTGCCTGGATCGCATGGATGACTGCTTCGTTTTCCTTATACTTCCGGGCGATATCCACGCCGATCTCCACATGGGAACCTTCCACCTCATGATCGATGGATTTGCCGATATCGTGGAGGAGGCCGGCGCGCTTGGCCAACTGGACGTCTACTCCCAACTCGGCAGCAAGGAGTCCGGCAATATGGGCGACCTCGATAGAGTGGTTCAGAACGTTTTGACCGTAGCTTGTCCTGTATTTCTGACGACCCAGGAGCTTGACGAGATCCGGATTCAAGCCATGGACGCCGGTCTCAAAAGTAGCCCGTTCGCCTTCGGCCTTAACAGTAGCTTCCACTTCCTTGCGCGCTTTTTCCACGGTTTCTTCAATCCGGGCGGGATGGATCCGCCCGTCCGAAATGAGTTTTTCCAAGGCGACCCGGGCGATTTCCCTGCGATAGGGATCAAAACTGGACAACGTGATAGCCTCCGGCGTATCATCGATGATCAAGTCGACTCCGGTCAGGGTCTCGATCGTCCGGATATTGCGTCCTTCACGTCCAATCACGCGCCCCTTCATCTCGTCATTGGGCAGGGGAACCACACTGACGGTAGCTTCCGCAACATGATCCGCGGCGCAGCGCTGAATGGCAAGCGTGATGTACTCCCGGGCTTTTTGGTCCGCCTCTTCTTTATACCGGGCTTCCAGTTCCTTGATCTTCATGGCCTTATCGTGAACGACTTCAGCCTCGATCTCTTTGAGCAGATAATCTTTGGCTTCCTCCTGTGAGTAACCGGAAATCTTTTCAAGCATCTCGAGCTCACTGTGCTTGATCAGCTTGATTTCTTCCCGCAGAGCATCCGCTTCGGAGATCTTTTTGTTCAGGGTCTCATTCTTTTTTTCTATACTGTCCGTCTTTTTGTCGAGGGACTCTTCTTTTTGCTGCAGACGGCGTTCCTGCTTTTGCAGCTCCGCCCGTCTTTCCTTTACCTCCCGCTCATATTCCGTACGTTCCTTGTGGATGGTTTCCTTGGCTTCCAGCAAGGCTTCACGCTGTTTGCTTTCACCTGTTTTTATCGCTTCGTTGACGATCCTTGTGGCTTCCTCTTCAGCGCTGGAAATCTCCCTTTCGGAAATGCGTTTGCGGTAGGTAATGCCGAGGAAAAAGCAAATTACGCCAACAACAACGGCAATAATCGCGGTGATAACGTATTCCATTGACTTCGGCATACCTCCTTTTTGTTCAAATTGGTAAATATTTTCAGCCGGGTATATTCCGACCGCCAGAACTTTCCCCTTTAAGCTCATGACATGAAATATTATCTTTATGATTTTAATCTATATCTGTTGCACTGTCAAGTATTTCGTTTGTCTATTATGCATGACTGAGACATTCAATCTGCCCTTGCTATTTTCTTCTCAAACCAGTATAATCAAGGAAATCAATGCATAATCGGACTGACCCGGCAGATCATTTTTAGCAGGAGGCAAATATGAAATCGATTTTTTCTGAAGCGGCTACGCTTTGTTCCGAAGGTATTCCATTCGTATGGGCATCGATCATCAAGCAGGACGGTTCCACCCCCAGATCTGCCGGTTCAAAAATGATCATCCTCGAGGACAGGATCATCTCGACCATCGGCGGAGGCGGCATGGAAGGGCAGGTCATCGACACTGCTCGGCGGGAGGTTCTTCTTTCAGGAAAGCCGCAGATCCTCATTTATCATATGAGCGGTGACGCCAATGCCACCCTTGGCCTTGCCTGCGGCGGCGATTGCGAAGTTTTGCTTGCACCCATCCGCCGGGAGGATGAGGCCGTATTTAGCGCAGCGGCAGCCGCAGAGCAAAACGGGACCCCGGCCTGGCTGTTTTATATTCTGGATGAGCGTGCGGACAGCGCGCTGCCTTTCCAGCTCTGCGTGAACATCGGCTGCGAGAAGCTTGTGGGCAAGTTTACCGGCAACCCGAAATTCGCCCGCGATATACTTCTGAATCCGATCCGTGTAGCTATCCACGGTGATTCCGTTGACGGCATCCGTTACCTGGTGGATGATGTGGGTTCTGCTCCCCATATGTATCTCTTCGGTGCCGGGCATGTCTCCTGCGAAGTGGCCAAGCTGGCTGTCGGTACCGGATTTCATGTGACGGTGATCGATGATCGGTCAGACTACGCCAATGCAGCCCGTTTCCCCGATTGCGACTGCATCGTTATCCCCGATTTTGCGCAGCTTCCTCCCCTGCCTTTGGATGAACAAAGCTACGTTGTGATCATGACGCGCGGCCACTCTCATGATCGGGAAGTGCTGGAATGGGCGATCGATAAACCCCACCGGTATCTCGGCATGATCGGCAGCCGTACAAAGCGGGACGCTCTGTACCGTCAATTGAATGAAAAAGGCGTTTCCATGGAAAAGCTGCAGGCGGTAAAGTGTCCCATCGGTTTATCCATTTATGCAGAAACGCCGGCTGAGATCGCGGTCAGCGTAATGGCAGAGGTCATTCTGGAGCGGCGCAGTCCGAAATAAGGTTTCTGCTCAGGAATTCCTTGCAATTCCGCCGGCAATTGTGCTATGATAGCATCTGTCCGAATCACCGGGCAGATGCTATTCATGTGCCCCAGTAGCTCAGCAGGATAGAGCGACCGCCTCCTAAGCGGTAGGTCGGAGGTTCGAATCCCCTCTGGGGTGCCAAAAGCAGCCGCAAGGCTGCTTTTCTGATCACCCCATTCTTTTGCGATTGAAACCGATAAAGTGTGAAGCCAAACAGGCTGCAACCATACAGGAGGACAGACAGATGGTTTTTTCCAGCGCCGCATTCCTGCTCTGTTTTTTTCCGTTGCTGCTTCTGTGTTATTATCTGGTCCCAAAACGTTTTCTTTGGGGGCGGAATGCGGTTTTGCTCCTGTTCAGTCTGGTCTTCTATGCTTTCGGCGGTCTTCGCTATTTCTGGCTGCTCTGCATTTGTATCCTCACAGATTACCTGGCGGGAATAGCGATCAGCAAATGTGAAACCACAAAGTACAGAAAGCTGATCCTGATCCTCAGCATCGCGGTCTCCCTTGGACTTTTGGGATATTATAAATATGCCGGGTTCACTGCTTCCATCGCGGTATCCCTGGGCATCTCCATCCAAATACCTGAGATCGTGCTGCCGATCGGGATCTCCTTCTTTACTTTTCAGGGGTTGAGCTATGTGGTGGACGTATATCGGTCTGATGCCCCGGTACAGAAGAACCCGATGAACGTTGCCCTATACATCGCTCTGTTCCCCCAACTGGTGGCCGGGCCGATCGTACGGTATACCAGCATTGCAAGAAGTCTCTGCGAGCGGGATCACGCCCTGGACGGTTTTATCCGGGGACTGACGCGTTTTCTTCTGGGCTTCGGGAAAAAAATGCTTCTGGCCAACGCCATGGGACAGATTGCCGACTCTGTTTTTGCCCTCACAGGTCATCCAAGCCTAACGGCCTCTCTGGCCTGGGTCGGAGGGATCGCCTATACCTTTCAAATCTACTATGATTTCTCCGGCTACTCCGACATGGCCATCGGCCTCGGTTTGATGTTCGGCTTCCGCTTTGAAGAAAACTTCAACTATCCGTATATCTCCGATTCGATTACCGATTTCTGGCGAAGGTGGCACATTTCCCTGTCCTCCTGGTTTCGGGACTATGTCTATATTCCTCTCGGCGGAAATCGCTGCTCCGCCGGCAGGCATGTTTTCAACCTTCTCCTTGTCTGGTTCCTCACGGGACTCTGGCACGGGGCAAACTGGACGTTTTTCCTCTGGGGGCTCTATTACGGTGTGCTTCTGTTATTGGAAAAGTATCCTCTGAAAAACGTTCTTCCGAAAGTCCCCTCTATCATTCGTCACATTCTTACCCTTTTCCTGATCATTCTGGGCTGGATCCTGTTCCGTTCGGATTCTGCGGCGCAAGCCGTGCTGTATTATAAGGCGATGTTCGGCGGATCCGGTTTTTCCTCCATCCAAGCCGTTTACTATCTGAGGGAATACTGTCCTGAGTTTGTCTGCTGTCTGCTTGCCGTGTTTCCTGTTTCCCGTGTTCTGAAGGATCGATTCCTGGGCAGCGGCAAACCTTGGATGAGAATAGCATGCAGCGTTCTTTCCATGGCTTTTGCTTCATTGGTTTTTCTTTTGAGTTATATGCAGCTGGAATACGGCGGCTTTAACCCGTTTATTTATTTTCAATTTTGAAAGAGGCATATTCAATGGATCAGCGGCAATCTTCAGCCGTACTTCGGATCGTATCCATTCTCTTTGCGGCAGGAATTATCGCTTTCCTGGTTCTCAGCGGATTCTTCACGCTGATCAGAAAGCCGGTATTCTCTTCGTATTATGAAAATCGTTCTCTTGAAGCGATTCCGGAGTATTCTTCTGCCGGTGTGCTGGACGGCAGCTATTTTTCATCTTTAAATATGTATCTTCAGGAGCACGCGGTTGGACGGAACACGCTGCTCCGCTGGGAAACGTTCCTGAACCTGGATATTCTGCAGCGTCCGGTCGTCAGCGACGTAGTGATCGGCGACGACGTATTGTTGGCCTGGCAGGACTTCTGGCTGTACGGGCAGGATGACTTGAAAGAGTCGGCCGAAGCTGCAGCAGAGCGTATCGCGCGCCATGCCCGCACAGCGGAGGAAAACGGCGGGCACTTCTACTATATCGCGGTTCCTCACCAGGCACTGGCATTTGCATATGAGTACCCCCCCTATCTGCAGTCTCACGAGGATTTCTATCGGGACGCCTCTTCATTCCTCGCGGATGCGCTTCAGGACCGCAGCGTATCATTTCTGGATATGTGGAAGGTATTTCAAAGCGCCGGGAATCTGGTAAGCATTTCTTCCAGAACAGATAATCATTTCAGTATTATCGGCGCTCTGGAAACATGCCGATGTCTCCTGGATCAGATCCGGGAAGATACGGGCTATGAACTGCGTTTCCTCGACGATGAGAATTGTCATGTCGAATGGCTGCCCAATCACTATCTCGGTTCCCGATCCCGAAAGCTGTTTGACCTGTGGCCTTCCGACGAAAGATTGGGTATCGTTGTCACAGAAGGCGAACCGCGGTTTACACGCACAGACAAGGCTTCCTGGCTGGAAGGCCAGCAGGAAAGCAGCTGCATCTATTCCCTTCCCGCTTCGCCTGATGAGGTCATATCCTACAACATCTATATGGGCGGCGACTGGGGCTGCACGGAAATCAGGACTGACCGACACGAACTGCCCAGTATACTGATTTACGGAGACAGCTTTACAAATCCGGTGGAATGTCTCCTCTGGCAAGGCTTTGATACGATGTATTCCTTTGATTTTCGTCACTATTCCGAATATGATCTGGATGAACTGATTGCCAGGTATAAGCCGGAGATCGTTGTCTGTATCCGAGATTATGAAGCTGTTCTGAAATCTGACGGAAACGGGCTATGATTTTTCCGAAACGCAGAATTACATATTTACATTTTTCTCCTGTCAGCTATAATGGTATTTATATTTTTAGGATGAGGTGACCGCGTTGCCGGCGGTTTCCGGATTGTTGCGGCGCGTATCCAATGCTTCGGCCACCATCATATCCATCGCTATCATAAGCTTTTAATGTTCAACTTGGTACGATTTGGCGGGCCGAATAATGAGGGCCTCCGATTCAGCAAAGTACAAGAAGATCGATATCCATAATTTCCGCAATTCGATTCTGAACTATGGAAAAGAACTGCACAACAACAGTAAAGCGTTATGTAACGGTAAAGTTCGCGCAGAATTTTGTGCGTAAGGGTATAAATGTGTCAAATAAGCGTGCTTGAACTTAGGTTATTACCGACTTTAAATTTAGGATATTTTTCAAGATTTATTCGAAGAACGGGAGAGATGACTATATGACGATGGCAGGGCTGCTCAGCAGCCATTTTTCCCTGTCACAGAACGCAGAGTTCTGCCTGCGGATCCTGGTCGCCTGCGCCTGCGGCGCGGTCATAGGCATCGAGCGGTCCAGGCGGTTCAAGGAAGCGGGGGTCCGTACCCACGTGATCGTATGCGCGGCCGCAGCGCTGGTCATGGTGGTGTCCAAATACGGCTTCGCTGACCTGTTCGGGCAGGATGGCAATTTCAGCGGCACACGAGGTGCCGACCCTGCGCGTATTGCGGCGCAAGTCATCACAGGCGTGGGCTTCCTGGGCGCTGGCGTTATTTTCCGGAACGGGAACACCGTCAAGGGGCTGACGACGGCAGCCGGCATCTGGGCGACGGCGGGCATCGGGCTTGCCATTGGCACCGGGATGTATTGGCTCGGGGTGTTCGTGACGGTCGCAATCTCGATCCTGCAGTATTTGATGCACCGGTTCACGGTAGGCGCGGATTCCTACGTTTCCGACCTGCTGAAGGTTACCGCGCCGGAGACGGAAGAGTTCCGGGAATACCTGAAAAAGAAGCTGGCGGAATGGAATGCGCAAATGACCGAGATGCACGTCACCCGTGGGAAAAACGGGCTGAGCAGTTATGAGCTGACGCTCCTGCTGCCGAAATACATCGGCTCGGATGAGATTATCGAATGCCTCCAGGAGAACGAAGAGATCACCGAGATTAGCGTAGACCAGATCAACTGACGCCATCGAGAAAAAAACCGGGGGGTCGTAGCGTTTTTGCGTTTCGCTACGGCCCCTTCATTTTGCCCTGCAATCCTGTTTATGGCGTCTTTTCCCCTTAAATCGGATAAGGTATCCAAATACAAAGTGACACGACCGCAAATGCAGCGTGTCACAGATGCTCGTTATTTTCCACGGTCTATTTTAATTATTCCTCTGTTTCTTCCGGGTCAGCGGCGTTTTCCGCTTCTGTAAGCAAATCCGCTTCATCCGCTTTCACGACCGCTTTTTCGGCCTGTTCAGCCTCCAGTGCCGGGAGAATCAGGTACTTCTTGACGATGGGATAACAGGTGAAGACCGTGCAGAACCAGGAAAAAGAATAGAAAAACAGTGGAAGTGTGATCACGGTAATCAACGGGGCAAGAAGAAAAGTAACGACAACACAAGCCAGAGTGACCACCCCGCTGGTCACATTGCGCCGAAAACCCAGAACCACAAACAGCCAGGCATTCTTCAGGATCTGAAAAACACTCAGGTTGATAGTCACTGCCATCAAATAGGTATAATGCCGCATAAACAGCCAAATGACCAAGGCGATCCCGCTGATCACGGAGAGGATCGTGGAAAGGGCAAAACTCAGATTCCGTCCTTCGGCTGCCAGTCTGCCAAACATCCCCCAGATAAACAGGCAAGTCAACAGAAGATCCATGATCCCGAAAAACAGTCCCTGTCGGGCATTGGACCAGGCTCTGCTCCACAGATCCGAAGCCCACGCATGCTCTTCTCTGGCAAAATTGCGATACATATAGGTCAGCCCCATAGTGATCGGACCATAAAGAAGAACAGACAGGATCAGCAGAGGAGTGTTCAGCCAGGCGGGGATGAAGCTGAAAAATGAAGCGATGAAGCCAACGCCGGCAAAAAGGATATACCCCTCTCCCATCGCTTCCAGCCGATCTGCGAAAATTCCATTGATCAGATAGAATGCATATATCACTATGGGCAGGGTGATCAGAAAATAACAGAGATTCGTGCTGATAAACCGCCAGAACTTTCGAAAGTACAATTCAAAGAACTGGAAAAAGCCATTCTTCACCATGCCTTTACCCGGAACCAGATCCGGCCGGGACTTATACTGATATGGTCTAAAAAGGCTCATTGATTATCTCCTTGGTAAACTGCGCCAAGCGATGCTTCAGGCGCGCGGATGTGTCTTATCATATATCTCTTTGAGATGACTGCGTATCACCTTGGTATAGATCTGGGTGGTGGATATGTCTGCATGACCCAGCATCTCCTGAATATCCCGGATATCGGCGCCGTTTTCCAGAAGATGAGCTGCAAATGAATGCCGGAGCGTATGCGGCGTGATTTCCTTCTTTATTCCCGCTTTAGACTGGTAACTCTTCACGATCTTCCAAAAACCCTGGCGGGACATGCGGCTTCCGTTGACATTGACAAAAAGAGCGTTTTCGCCGTTATCTGCTGTGAGGATCGGCCGAACATTCTGCAGATACTCCTGAATCGATTTCACCGCCACTTTATACAGCGGTATGACTCTTTCCTTATCGGCAGAACGGCAAACCAGGAAGCCGACCGAAAGATTCACATCTTCAAGATTCAACCCGATCAGTTCTGATACTCTGATCCCGCTGGCATAAAGCAATTCAAGCATAGCTTTATCCCGAATCCCTTTCGGATCAGTCTGGTCAGGTTGGGACAAGAACGTATCAACTTCATGGTTGGTAAGGATGTTAGGCAGCTTTCTCCCGTGTTTTTCGAGCGTGATGCCTGCAGCGGGATTATTCTGCGTGACGCCCTGCTCCATCAGATAGGTATAAAACCGTTTCAGCGAAGCGGCGCAGCGGGAAACCGTCGAAGGAGACTTTCCCAATCCCTGTAAATACCGGAGGTAAGAGGAAATGTCTTCCTTAGATGCGCTGTTCAGCCGGATCGTCCTGTCCTGTTCCAACCATTCGCTGAACAATCGTACATCCCTGCAATAACTGATCGTGGTATTTTCCGTCAACTGCAGGTCTTTTCGCAAGTATTTCTCGAATCGTTCCAGCTCTCTGGCGTTTTCAGACATTTTCTCACCTCCTTGTGCAAGATTCTTATATAAACAAAATGCGGCGAAGTGCAAACGCGATCAGGAAAATAAACAGGTATGCCCAAATCCTGTGCAATGAGTATTTCAGATCGAATATTCTGTTACCTGTACTGGTCCATGACTGCGTGTTTCTGCGGGATATTACTGAAGAAAGCACAGTCAGGCGAAGTAAAACCAAGGTATCAGGGATATATGAGAAGAATAATAACCCTTGTATCGCAAAAACAGCATTTGATCGGATGATAAATATACAAGCCAAGCCGACGCAATAACCGAAGATGCAATCCAAAGCAGGCACCAGGATAAAGCCATAAACTACAAGAGATAAAATAAGCGCGAATACTGCTGTCAGCAGTTCCGCAGCAAAGCAGGCGATCATTGCAACATCTATATGCAAATATAGGATATATGATGTCAAATGGTTTTGCGCTTCAACCGAGCAAAGGGATCCGGTCAAACATCCGCTCATGCCGCCAAGCAGAAACGCAAATCCACAAATATATGTTGTCAGCTCCGCCCTTTTTGCCTGCATCATATTGCTTCAGCTCCTCGACTCACGAATTCCGACCTCAGATAACATGCGTCCGATCATGAGATATACACCCGTACGGCTTCGGCTATGATGCTTAATCATGATAACGCATTCATCCGGGATTATCAAGGGAATCGATGCATTTTTCTCGAAAATTTTTATTATTTCTCAAGATTATGTCTACAACATTATGTCTACCTGTGTAAGCTCCGGTCCTTGCCTCCGGTGCGAAAATGCAGTTATTATCAGCGATTATCCTATAGATTTTGTGATTGTTTTCCGATCGCACACAATATCTTGCGGATTTTGAGAATGATTATGTCTACTTCTGTACTGATTACATCTCGTTATATGGTTTTACTTGACGTAATCATCCTCTTCTTTTCCGGGGATGCCTCAGCATGACGATCAGCGCAGGAACAGCCGAGCATGCAGCAAACAGCAGCGTCACCGGCAAATCATGAACATCGTGCTTTCCGATCCAACGTCCGATCACGATCATCATTGCAAGGATGATACCAGGAGCGGCAGCGCAGGTCCTTACCCTCCCCTTTCCTCCTTGACAGGCGATGATGCACCCGGTCAGCGAAGCTATGAATACGAACAACGATAACAGCGGTACAACATACTGATCTCCCACAGTCCCTTTCTGCACCAACCCCGCCCACAGGGAAATCAAAAAGAAACAGACGATAAAACACGCTGCGATTCCCTCAATGATCCTTTTGATCCCCGCGCTGGTTTTTCCTTTGCCTCCAGACATAACAACACCCCCGCACATCTTCTGTTCAGAAGATATGCGGGGGATCATGATCTTTATTCTGCGTTCAGCCCTGAGTCTCCACGCCGTTTGCGGAGATCGCCCAGCGCATGATCTGGATCCGCACCCGATCTTCGCCGGTCTCGAAGGTGATCATGTCGTCCTTGATCGATACGACTTTACCAACCATGCCGCCGATTGTGGTGATCTGGTCACCGACCTGAAGCGAACTTCTCATCTGCTGCAGTTGCTTTTTCTTCTTGTTTTCCGGACGGATCAGGAAGAAATAGAACACTGCAAACAGAAGGACGATCATAATAATACCGGTATAGCCTTCCAAATTTTGTCCCTCCATTACGTTTTTCTCATTATATAAATGCTTAATGGGAAAGTCAATCCTCTATCGGTCTACATTTTCCCGTTTGCGATAGAATTCCTCCCGAAACCGGGCAAATTGCCCCATCTCGATCGCTGATCGGATATCCTCCATTAAGTGATTATAGTACCACAGATTATGGAGAACTCCAAATCGAAGCGCAAGGATCTCCTCCGCCTTGAACAAATGCCGAAGATAAGCGCGGGAATACCGTTTGCAGACAGGACAATCGCAGCCTTCCTCGATCGGGCGTTCGTCCCGCAGGAACTTTTCGTTTTTCAGGTTGATACTGCCGAAAGAGGTATACAGGCGGGCATGTCTTCCGTTCCTGGCGGGCATGACGCAGTCGAAAAAGTCGATCCCGCGGTATACGCCTTCCACAATGTTCTCCGGAGTACCGACGCCCATCAGATATCTGGGTTTATCCTGCGGCATAGCCGGCGTCAGATAGTCCAGCACTTCGTACATTTCTTCCGTTGTCTCCCCTACCGCCAATCCGCCTACCGCATAACCGGGCAGATCCAGCTTTGCGATCTGCTCCATATGCTTCAGACGCAGATCCCGGAAGGTAGCGCCCTGGTTTATCCCGAACAGTACCTGTCCCTGATTGACTGCGCTCCCCTTTTCCCGAAGACGATCCAATTCATCGCAGCATCGCGCCAGCCAGCGGCTGGTCCGTTCGCATGCCGCTTCCACATAATCATGCGGAGATGGGATCTCCACGCACTCATCAAAGGCCATGGCAATGTCCGAGCCCAGATTTGACTGGATGCGAATGCTCTCCTCGGGCGACATGAAAAACTTGCGTCCGTCAATGTGGGAGCTGAAGGATACGCCCTCCTCCGTGATCTTGCGAAGTTTTGCCAGGGAATACAGCTGAAATCCGCCGCTGTCGGTGAGGATCGGATGATCCCATGTCATGAAGCCATGCAGTCCCCCCATTTCCCGCACGATCTCCGATCCGGGCCTGAGGTGCAGGTGATAGGTGTTGCATAATGCCACCTGACAATGTACGCGTTCCAAATCTTCAGCAGACACTCCGCCTTTTATAGCGGCCCTTGTTGCCACATTCATGAAAACCGGAGTCTGGACGGTTCCGTGGGCGGTAACAAATTCTCCTCTGCGTGCACGATCTTCCGTTTGAAGGATACGAAATGCCAAACTGGACAGCTCTCTTTCCCGGATAGTGATCCGATCACGCGGGAAGTATATCACAGCCGAGGATGTTTTCCCACCCCTATTTTTCTTTTTTATAAATCGGCGGCGTCTGACATAACGCCAGGCGCCGCTTTCTGAATCATCTGCAGACAAGTTCTCCGTTTTCCGCATCGATCGTGATCGTGCTGCCCGGGGCCAGGTCTGCCCGCAGGATCTGCTTTGCTGCCAGCGTTTCCACTTTGCTTTGCAGATACCGCTTCAAGGGTCTTGCACCGAAGGCAGGGTCGAAGCCCTTGTCAATCACCAGTTCTCTGGCTGCATCCGTCAGTTCGAGCTTCAGGGTTTTGTCCGCCAGACGCTGCTGCAGGCTGTGCAGCAGGATATCAATGATTTTCGTGAGATCATCTTTCGTCAGTGGATGGAAGAACAGGATCTCATCCAGTCGATTCAGGAATTCCGGCCGGAAGCTTCGACGCAGTTCTGCCTCCACCCCGGCTCTGGCTGTATCGGACACCGTTCCATCCGCGTTGATCCCGTCCAGCAGATACTGACTGCCCAGGTTGCTGGTGAGAATAATGATGGTGTTTTTAAAATCCACTGTGCGGCCCTGACTGTCGGTGATCCTCCCGTCATCCAGGATCTGCAGGAGAATATTGAACACATCCGGATGTGCCTTTTCCACTTCATCAAACAGGACTACGCTGTATGGCTTCCGGCGAACCGCCTCTGTGAGTTGTCCTCCTTCGTCATATCCCACATATCCCGGAGGCGCTCCGATCAGGCGGCTGACGCTGAACTTTTCCATATACTCAGTCATATCGATCCGAACCATGCTGTGTTCATCGTCAAACAGGCTGGCTGCCAGCGCCTTGGCCAACTCGGTTTTGCCGACGCCCGTAGGGCCGAGAAACAGGAAACTGCCGATCGGCCGGTTCGGATCCGCGATCCCCGCCCGAGAGCGGAGTATGGCTTCGGAAACTTTTGTCACAGCCTCATCCTGGCCGATCACACGCTCATGCAGGATATCCTCCAAATGGAGCAGCTTCTCCCGCTCCCCTTCCATCAGCTTGCTGACAGGGATTCCGGTCCACCGGGCTACGATCCCGGCAATTTCCTCTTCGGTCACGGTATCATGGACAAGGGTACCGGCTTTTTTCTGTTCGCCGCGCTTTTCCGCCTCCTCCAGGCGTTTTTCCAGGGCAGGCAGATCAGAATATTTCAGCTTTGCCGCAGTTTCGTATTCATATCTGAGCTGGGCGTTCTCGATATCGCCTTTCAGCTTTTCGATTTCCCCCTTCAGCGTTTTGACTTCGTCCACGCTGTTTTTTTCCGCTTCCCAGCGTGATTTCATCTCGTTGAACTTATCCTTGAGTTCCGCCAGCTCTGCTCGCAGCTTCTCCAGCCGGTCCATAGACAGCTGATCCGTTTCCTTTTTCAGCGCCATTTCTTCGATCTCGAGCTGCATGATCTTCCGCCGCACGTCGTCCAGTTCAGAAGGCATGGAGTCGATCTCCGTCCGGATCTGAGCGCAGGCTTCATCCACCAGGTCGATCGCCTTATCGGGCAGGAACCGATCCGTGATATACCGATTGGACAACGTCGCGGCTGCCACCAGCGCATTATCATGGATTCGCACGCCGTGATATACTTCGTAGCGTTCTTTCAATCCCCGCAGGATCGAGATCGTATCCTCCACAGTGGGTTCATCCACCAGGACGGGCTGGAAACGACGCTCAAGCGCTGCATCCTTTTCGATATACTTACGATATTCATCCAGCGTAGTCGCGCCGATACAGTGCAGCTCGCCCCGTGCCAGCATCGGTTTCAGCAGGTTGCCGGCATCCATGCTGCCCTCTGTCTTTCCTGCGCCGACGATGGTATGGAGCTCATCGATAAACAGGATGATCCCGCCTTCTGATTGACGGATCTCTTCCAGGACGGCTTTCAGTCTTTCTTCAAACTCACCGCGGTATTTCGCTCCGGCGATCAGCGCGCCCATATCCAGAGAGAATATCGTCTTATCCTTCAGGCCTTCGGGAACGTCTCCGCGAACGATACGCTGCGCAAGCCCTTCCGCAATGGCCGTTTTGCCCACGCCCGGCTCACCGATCAATACGGGATTGTTCTTCGTCTTTCTGGACAGGATGCGGATCACGTTGCGGATCTCCGTATCTCTGCCGATCACCGGGTCCAGCTCTTTTTCCCGGGCCCGTTTGACCAGATCGGTTCCATATTTGCTCAAAGCATCATAAGTGCTTTCCGGATTATCGCTGGTCACCGGTCCGGATTTCACTTTGCTCAGCGCTTCGGAAAACGCGGCTTTTCTCAGTCCATGCCCCTCAAAGATCCGTCTGATCGACGCAGTTGGCGCGGCAAACAGTCCCAACATCAGATGTTCCACGCTGAGATACTCGTCTCCCAGGCTCTTTGCCGCCTGTTCAGCGGCGCGAATGACCCGATCCGCTTCAGGAGAAAGGTAGACGTTCTGATCGCTTCCTCCCACTTGAGGCAGCTTGCTGATCTCCGTATCCAGTTCTCCGAGAAGCGTGTCGCAGTTCACGCCCATCTTGCCCAGAAGCGAAGGGATCAATCCGCCGTCCTGATCCACCAGACCATACAGGATATGCTCAGGGGTGATGTACCCATTATGGTTTTCTTCCGCCATACGTTTTGCGGTTTGAAGTGTTTCGATCGTTTTCTGTGTATAGTTATTGGCATTCATGATGCAGACCTCCTTAGATCAGGATCATCTTTCGGCTGATCTCCGTCTCATACTGATCGGCAACGTCCGCGGCGCTCAATCTGCCCGCGAGGTATCCTTTCATCAAGCGGTCAAACATACGGACGTAATCCGAAATCGTCTCTGCAAGTTCATCAACCGAGCAGTTTCGTACAGGAGCAGCCAACTGTCGGACATAACGGTTCTCATACAGCGCACACTGGATCTCTCTTCCCAGCCTTGGAGTGAGATACCGGTCTTCCGTTCTCTTCCACAGCCGGAAGAACTTGTCCATTGCTTCCAGCAGCGACGCGGATTGTGTGCGGAAGATCACGGCAAGTTCGCCGATCGTATCATCCCCATGAGGCTGCAGTTCGACCGCATACTTGACAGTCGGCCTGTATTTGTAATCCAATGCGCTTTTCAAAGACATGGTCATGGCATTCGGAGCAAAAAAGGGAACCAATTCGGTATCCGGACGCAGCAGGTTCTCCATCGCCCGGAAAATATCGCCGATCTGCCGTTCCGGAGTGGTCATTTCCGCATATTCTGCCAGGATCTGATTGACGAGGGAACTTCGGCTCATCCCATTCCTGTGCGCCAAACGGTCGATTTCTCTGACCACGCCATCATCCAGCAGAAGACTGTATAGGGTTTTCTTCATTTTCCGATCCCTCCTTCTGACTGCGAACAGTTTACCATTTATCTTTTATTTTGTCAATCTTATTATATAGTTTTTAATGCGAATTATTGCTCATTTCAATCGCATTTATTCGTCAAATCACATAAAACAGGCTGTCCTCTTCCAGCGAGAACAGCCCGTTACCATCATATCGATATCATAGCAGAGTATTCAAATACGCTTCGCAGCAGCGCAGCGCATCAACGGCAGCCGAAACGATACCTCCGGCCCATCCGGCACCCTCGCCGCAGGGATAAAGGCCTTTCATCCCAACGGATTGATAATCTGTACCTCTCAGAAGTCTTACCGGTGAGGATGATCTTGTTTCCGGTCCCGTAAGTACTGCCTCCGGATCGGCAAAACCAGGGAGTTTGCGGTCCAGCAGGGGCAACGCTCTGCAGATGGGATCTGTGATCACCCCAGGCAGATAATCATGCAGATCTCCCCATTCCACACCGGGTTCATAGGTCGGCTGGATTTTGCCCGATCCGGATGAACGCATCCCGCAGGCGAAATCACGAAGAAGCTGGGAGGGAGCGAAGTAATTCTTACCAGCGGCTTCAAAGGCTTTTTTCTCCAGCTCCCGCTGCCAGAAGAGTCCTCCCAGAGGCCCTGGGTGCGGAAACTGCTCCGGAGATAAAGAGGCCAGCAGAGCGGAATTTCCGTTGACGCCCGCCCTTCCGGAATAACTCATACCATTGGTAACGACGCCGCCTTTCTCAGAAGCTGCAGCAACTACATAGCCCCCGGGACACATACAGAATGTATATACGCTGCATCCATCGGGAAGGTGTACTGCCAGCTTATAAGGAGCCGCTCCAAGGCTCTTCGATCCGGCATATCTGCCGTACTGCATCCGATCCAGATCCCTCTGCAGATGCTCGATCCTTACCCCCATGGAAAAGGCCTTCGGTTCCATGGGCAGTCCTTTACGATGCAGCATTTCCATTGTGTCCCGCGCGCTGTGTCCCACAGCAAGGAACAGAGAGGTACATGGGATCCTCTCGGTGCTTTCTCCGTTTCTGCATACCACTCCGGTCAGAGCTCCGTCGTGAACCAGCAGATCTGTCAGTTTTGTACCGAACCTGATATCTCCGCCAAGTTCGAGGATACGCATGCGGATATTCCGGACAACTGATTTCAGCACGTCCGTTCCCACATGAGGCGCCGCCTCCCAGGTGATCGCTTCATCGGCGCCGAAATCCGCGAATCGCCGCAAGACATAGGAAACGCTGCTGCCGCTGATGCCGGTATTCAGTTTTCCATCGGAAAACGTGCCTGCGCCTCCCTCGCCGAATTGGACGTTGCATTCCGGATCCAGCGATCCTCCATTCCGGAAGGTATCCACTTTTTTCGAGCGGGCGCCCACATCCAGTCCCCGCTCAAGCACGATGGGCCGCAGACCGGCTTCAGCCAAAGCCAGCGCCGCAAACATCCCCGCCGGACCAAAGCCTGCGATAACCGGCCGTTCATCCGGCAGCCTGGTCGGCGCGGGAAGATGGTATTCCCTATCCATTGGGGAAAGGGGCGCGTTCTTATTCTCCAGAATGTATTCTTCTTCCTGAAGAAGCTCGACGTCCACTGTGTAGATCAGGTGAATCCGATCCTTTTTTCTGGCGTCTATGCTCCTCCTGCGAATATGCACCGCCCGAATACGAGAACCGGAAACGCCCAATTCCCCGGCGCACAGGCGGTACAGCGCTTTCTTGTCATCCCGATCAGGCGGCAGAGACAGATTGCGCAGTCTCAGCATTTTTTCCCGCCTCCTGCGGCGTTTTTCCCGGCGACCCATCCGCTGGACCATGCCCACTGCAGATTATAACCGCCGCAATCGCCATCCACGTCCAATACTTCTCCGCAGGCATACAGGCCGGTGCAAAGCTTGCTTTCCAAAGTCTCCGGATCAAACTCCCGGGTACGTATGCCGCCGGAAGTGACCTGGGCCTGATCGAAGCCCAAGTCGCCGACTATACGGAACGAAAAGTCTTTGGCTCTTTCAGCCAGCGCCTGCAAAACGCCTGCCGATTCAGAAAGGGGCATTGCGCCGCTCAGACCGGCAGAGCTTACCAGCACGCGTCCCAATCGGTTCTGTACCGTGCCGGTGAACAGATCATTCAGGGTCAGCCCCGGCCTCTTTTCCGCCCGTCGCTTCAGCAGATCAAACAACTCGCCGATTTCTGTTCCGGGAAACAGGTCCAGGGAGATGGTCGTTCCGGGCTTTCGTGCCGCATCCCGGGAAACGGCAAAAATCGCGGGTCCGCTGAGACCATACTCCGTAAACTGCACTTCTCCCTGCGTTTCGGCGATCAAACGTTTCCCGCGCCACACGAAAACACGGGCCTGGGCACGAACGCCCTTCAGCCCTCTGGTCACGTTTCCCTCGGTACGCAGCTGAACCAAAGCCGGATAAAGATCGGTACAGCTGTGGCCCAGGCTTTCCAGCAATCGGTATCCGTCTGCGCCGCCGCCGAGCTTTCCGCCCGCTTTGCCTCCGCAGGCAACGATCATCCGTTCTGCAAAAAACTGCTGTTCCTCCGTCTGAAGGCAAAACCCTTCCGGCGTCTTTTTCAAGCTTTTTACCGGGGATCCGCAATTCACAGTTACTCCAAGTGCATCCAGCGAAAAACGCAGGACGTCCACCACGCTGCCTGCGTAATCGGACATGGGATAAACTCGTCCATCCTCTTCCTCCGTCGTGAGAAGCCCCATATCCAGAAAACGGGTCAAACTCTGTGTTACGCCCTCCTGCTCCAGAACGGCGCGGCAAAACCCGGCTTCTTCTCCGTGGTAATGGGAGGGATCCGCATGGGAATTGCTCAGATTGCACCGGCCGTTGCCCGTTGCCGCCAGCTTTCGGCCGACTCTGGCCTGCCGCTCGAACAGCGTCACGTGTGCGCCCTGTTCCGCAGCGGCTATCGCCGCCATCATTCCCGAAGCGCCTCCGCCAATGACTGCGATTCTTCTGTTCCGAACCGGATAATCCATACTCGTCCTCTCACTTGATTCCCGCAAAAATGCTCAGATACCAATTCATCAGCGGTCTTCCCGCCAGGAGCGTCACTGCTGCGGCACAGGTCAGGCAAAGGGAAACGGTCATGCTGCCGGGCGCCGGATCCGAGAAAACAGTACCCTTGTTCTTGCCTGCATTGACGCTGATCTCCGTTTTCTGCCGCATCAGCATAAACAGGGCCCCCATGATCACGGCTGCGGGCAGAATGACAAAGCAGCTCTGCCATCCCAGGAGAAGACCGGTAAACCCCAAATACAGGATCGTATCCCAGCGGATCTTTTCTGGCCCCCGGATCCTTTGAGGCAGGTATCTCAGCATGAGGCCGAAAAGAAGCAAGCCTGCCGCGCCGTACAAATGATGGTTTATACTCACGCTGTCCGGCAGCAGAACACCGGATATGCCGGTGCAGAGCAGGAGCGGGAGCAGCACCGGCCGCTCCGAAGCGCCGATCCAGCAAATACCCGCAGCGCAGAGCAGCGTCGAAGCGTGCACCGCGTTGATAAGCGCATAAGCTTTTCCGCAGGGCATCCACAAACGGAGAGCAGCGAGCCAGATGCCAATGGTGAAAAAGCTTATGAGCGGTTCCCTCAGCGTGATCACCGCTCCACAGAACCGGCACTTTCCGCCGTTCAGGATCCAGCTCAGCAAAGGGACTCTGTCCCAGAATTCCCTGCTACGTCCGCATCCTGCGCAGGCGATCGGGGCAAACAGGGCAATATTCCGCTCTGTTGTGGATATATAACGGTCGCTCAGCCAGGCGGAAAATCCTCCGCCGCACAAAGCGATCACGGCGATGATCAGATCACGCATCATCCCTGCTCCTATGCGCCCAACTGGCTCTCCAGCATTCTTTTTACCCTGTTCCGAAGCGCAGGACAGCTTTTCAGTTCGGGATCCCGGGACAGTAATCCCGAGGCTTCCTCCTGCGCCAGTTTCAGAATATCAAGGGAGCTGGCAAGATCGGCGATATGAAGCTCCGGAAGGCCATGCTGACGTTCGCCGAAGAAATCCCCCGGGCCGCGCAGCTTCAGATCTTCCTCAGCGATCCGGAACCCGTCGTTACTCTTGGTCATTACGCCCAGTCTGGCGTCTGCGTCGCCGCCGTCGGAACCCTGGATCAGAATACAGTAGCTTTTGTGCTTGCCGCGGCCCACTCTGCCCCTCAGCTGATGCAGCTGACTGAGTCCAAATCGCTCTGCGTTCTCCACCACCATCAGCGCGGCATTAGGCACGTCAACGCCTACTTCAACAACGGTAGTCGAGACCAGAATATCCACTTCGCCGGATGCGAAGGCGCCCATGACCCGTTCCTTTTCAGCGCCCTTCATCCTGCCATGGAGCAATTCCAGCCGCAAATTTGGAAACGCTTTATCCCGCAGTTCCTCATAAAGCTCTTTTGCGCTTTGCAGATCCGCTGAACATTGCTCATCGTCGCCGATCATCGGGCAAACCACGTAAACCTGCCGCCCTTCCCCTACCAGCTTTTCCGCAAACTTCCGAATGCGCGGCCGCATGTTTTCCTTCACGGCATAGGTCTCCACCTTCTGTCTCCCTGGCGGAAGCTCGTCGATCACGGATACATCCAGGTCGCCGTAAATCATCAGAGCCAGCGTCCGGGGGATCGGAGTCGCCGACATGACAAGGATATGCGGAGAATCTGCCTTTTCCGCCAAAGCCGCTCTCTGGGATACGCCGAAGCGATGCTGTTCATCGGTGATGACCAGTCCCAGTTTCGAATACTCTACACCTTCTGAAAGCAGCGCATGGGTCCCGACGACCAGGTCAGCCGCTCCGCTCCGGATCTCCGCCAGCGCCTGGCGTCTCGCTGCGGCGCCGAGACTTCCTGTGAGCAGGACGGTATGGATCCCCAGCGGTCCAAGCAGGTTTTCCATCGTCGCCTTATGTTGTCTGGCAAGCAGTTCCGTCGGCGCCATGAAAGCGGATTGAAGGCCGCTGCGAAAGGCTGCCCAAACGCAGATTGCCGCCACGACCGTTTTGCCGGATCCCACATCCCCCTGGACCAGTCGGTTCATTCCCTTGCCAGAGCTCATATCCCGGAGCGCATCCTTTGCCGCGTGCAGCTGCGCATCGGTCAGGCGATATGGAAGCGTCCGGGTGAACTCTTCCAGCTCCGGCATGGGGATCCGGATCCCGGGTCTGACCCTGCGTTGACCTTTCAGACTGCCCAGGGCGCAGGCCAGGACAAAGAGTTCTTCGAACACCAGGCGTTCCCTTGCTTTGGCGGCCTGTTCCATGGTTTCCGGAAAATGGATATGACGATAGGCTTCCCGAACAGGCTCCATACCATATCGATCGCCCAATCCCGGCGGGAGCAAGTCGGGCAGCGGTTCTTCCAGTCCGTCCAACGCTGCGCCGACCGCAGTCTGCAAAGCCTTTTGAGTGATACCTGCGGTAAGCGGATATACCGGTACGATCCTTCCGGTGGCAAGTCCCGCCTGTTCTTTCCGCTCCGTGATGGGGTTCTGCATCTGGATGTGACCGCCGTCTCTGCGAAACTTCCCGAAAAAGTAACGTTCCTGTCCGGAAAGGATCTGTTTCTTGATATATGGCTGGTTGAAATAGACCACTTCCGCGCTTCCGCTGTCATCCGCGATGCGGAATTTCACCAGCGACATCCCTGCGCGCACGCGATTCAGTACAGGAAGAGTGACTACACGGGCCAGGACGCAAGCGGTCTCTCCATCTTCCATCGATGACAGATCCCGGATCTTGCTTCGATCCTGATAATCCCGTGGAAACCAGCGCAGAAGATCCTCCAAGGTATCGACACCCAGCTTGTGCAGGATCTCCGCGCGCTGCGCGCCGATCCCTTTGCAGTAGCGTACGCTGTCCGTCAGCTTTGCCATATGGTCCTCCGTCCCTTAGTTCTCTTCTCCCTTGATCCGTTTCCAGTATGCTTCGGCTGCCTGCTCCGTCTTATTGTCTCCGTAGCGATAATACCTGACGTCCTTCAGCGTATCGGGCAGATACTGCTGTTTCACCCAGTGCCCGGAAAAGTCATGGGGATACAGATACCCCTGTTCCCGTTCAAATCCGGCGCCGTCCGCATGGACATTCTGTAATTCTCTGGGGACTTCTCCCCCTTTTCCCGCCTGTACGTCCCGCATTGCGGCATCGATCGCCGAAACGACGGAATTGGATTTCGGCGCGGTTGCCAGCAGGATCACGGCCTGCGCCAGCGGCAGCCTGGCTTCCGGCATGCCAAGCTGAAGGGCGGAATCGACGCAGGCTTTGACGATCGCCGCAGCCTGAGGATAGGCCATGCCGATATCCTCGCTGGCTGAGCAGAGGATACGCCGACACGCACCTGCGAGATCGCCGGCCTCCAGAAGTCTGGCAAGATAGTGGAGCGCGGCGTCCGGGTCGCTTCCCCGGAGGGATTTCATCAGCGCTGAAACGGCGTCGAAATGCTGATCCCCTTCCCGATCGTATTTCATGGAGCTTTTCTGCACAACAAGCGAGACGTCTTCCACGCCCACCGTCACCCGTGCCCCGTCATTCCTCGCTCCATAAAACAAGAGTTCTACGCTGCTGACCGCCTTTCGTACGTCCCCTCCGCAGCCCTGGCAGATCCGGTCCAGCGCCTCCGGGGAAAAATCGCCTTTGAGCCCCGTCCGCTTCTCCATCGCCAGAACTGCACGTTTGACGGCAGGCAGCATATCCGCGGGAGAAACCTGCTTGAACTCAAATATGGTACTGCGGCTGAGAACGGCGCTGTATACATAAAAATACGGGTTCTCTGTCGTGGAAGCTATCAGGCTGATCTTTCCGTTTTCTATGTATTCCAGCAAAGACTGCTGCTGTTTTTTGTTGAAGTACTGGATCTCATCCAGATAAAGCAGGATCCCGTTTGGCGCCAGCATGGTATCCAGACTGCTGATGATCTCCCGGATATCCGCTGTCCCGGCCTGTGTGGCGTTCAGCTTTCGCAGGGTACGCTTTGTCGCATCCGCGATGATCCCGGCGACGGTCGTCTTTCCCGTTCCGGAAGGGCCGTAAAAGATCATGTTCGGTGCCTGACCGCTTTCAATGATCCTGCGCAGCATACCGTCTTTTCCGAGGATATGTTTCTGCCCTACTACGTCCTCCAGGCTGTGCGGACGAATCTCATCTGCCAGAGGCTTCTGCATGCCGCTCCCCTCCCATACCTGTTCTTATGCCCCAATAATAACATATTCTGCGGTAGAAAACCATCGGATAAGATGGTATAATTAAATGAACGGGAACTTTATGGAAGTGGAGAACGGATGAATGACATATTTGGAAACGATCATTGAACGATTGGAGCGGGAATACCCCGACGCGCTCTGCAGCTTGCAGTACGAAGTGGATTGGCAGCTGCTTTTTGCGGTCCGTCTTTCTGCGCAGTGTACAGATGCGCGGGTCAATCTGGTAACGCCGGAGCTTTTTTCCCGCCTGCCGGATCTTGAGTCCTTCGCCAATGCGAAGCCGGAACTTGTCGAAGATCTGATTCGAAGCTGCGGTTTCTTCCACACAAAGGCCAGAGATCTGATTGCAGCAGCGCAGGTACTGCTGCGGGATTACGGCGGTCGTGTGCCGGACAGCATGGAAGAGCTTCTGAAGATCCCCGGCGTCGGGCGGAAAACGGCGAATCTCGTTTTGGGCGATATCTACCATCAACCGGCTGTGGTAACGGACACCCATTGCATCCGTATAGCAGGCCGACTGGGACTTACCAAATCGAAGGAACCGGTCAAGGTAGAACGCGACCTGGCGGCCGTTCTCCCCCCGGAGAAATCCAGCGACTTTTGCCATCGCATGGTTCTGCACGGGCGGAAATATTGTATGGCCAGGAAGCCCAAATGCGGGACTTGTCCGTTGGGAGACGTCTGCAGGAAAGTAGGTATAGATGAATAATGCCGGGCTGATACGCGTCCGGCGCAGTTCGATCGAAAGGCGGTATGAAAATGGAATATCAAATCAAAGGCGAACCTTTACCTGTCGTTATCTGCACGCTTGCGCCAGGCGAATCCGTGGTCTGCGAATCCGGCGCAATGAGCTGGATGAGCCCGAATATGCAGATGGAAACAGTCGGCGGCGGCGTAGGCAAAATGTTCGGGCGGATGTTCTCCGGCGAGTCTCTTTTCCAGAATCGGTACACGGCTGAAGGCGGCCAGGGCATGATCGCCTTCGCATCCCATTTCCCCGGCTCGATCCGGGCTGTCGAAGTCCGTCCGGATAAACCCATCGTCGTGCAGAAATCGGCGTTCCTTGCGTGTGACCCCGGTGTGGAGCTGTCCGTCTTTTTCCAGAAGAAACTGGGAACCGGTCTGTTCGGCGGCGAAGGCTTTATTATGCAAAAGCTGTCAGGCAGCGGCATCGCTTTCATCGAGATCGACGGCCACGCCATGGAATATGAGCTGAAGCCGGGGCAGCAGATCATCGTGGATACCGGTTATCTGGCCATGATGGACTCTACTTGTCAGATGGACGTGCAGACGGTCAAAGGCGTGAAAAACGTTCTGTTCGGCGGAGAAAGCCTGTTCAATACCGTCGTCACCGGCCCCGGACGGGTGATCCTTCAGACCATGCCCGTATCTGTCTTCGCGGGGATGCTGGGCTCGCTGGTCGGCGGAAAGAACAACTGAATTGGAATTGGCGCCGCACATTCGCGCCCAGTTTTATTTAACTGAAAAGCACAAGCACCGGCAAGTCTCTTATGAGACCCACCGGTGCTTTCATGATATTGGATACTTTGGCCGCTTAATCGCGCCTCAGCCGATGCTTATGGGATCGGAGGCGTCCAATAGGTTTGATTGTAGATGTCCGTGAACAAATAGGTGGCAATAGCAGAAGAGGCATCGATATACACGTTGCTGATCTCCTCGTTCCCGTCGTAAACCAGGGTGTCACCAATGAGATAGCTGTTTTCGTAAGTACCGTCATAGGTATAGTAATCGCAGATGAAGTCGATCTTGTCCCTGATCTCCAGCTCATCGATGCTCTTGGAAACGGTCTCCGTCTCTCCATCGCGGTAATCGCTCCTGGCGCCGGCGATGTACCCGTAGGGGTGATCATTATTGAACACGATGATCAGATCGGCCCGGGCATCGTTCAGGAGGACCGGAACACGGCCCGTAATGGTAACGCTGTCCCCGTCAACCACCGCGTCGATATAGTAATAAGGAACGGGTTGACTGTTGATGGCGAGCCATGTGCCGTCATATTTCCCAACCAGCGCACCGGATTCGGTAAACTGGAAGACGTTGTCCAGGCCCATGTCGATATAGCCTTCGCCGTCGTCATAGAACACGTTCAGGGTGAGATCATGGACGAGAGACCACTGTTCTTCGCTGAGGGCCATGACAGTCTCTCCATTGACGGACTGCCACACCAGCGCCGACGGGTCAAAGCGGTATTCGTTCAGATAGGCGCTGATATCCTCAGCCGGAAGCCCCTTCCCCAGGAAACCGGAATTTGCTCCGCCCAGTCCGGAAATGCCGCCGGAGGAGCTGCCTCCCAGGAAGCTGCCCAGCATGCTGCTCAGGAAATCTGAGCTGATCCCGCTGCTGCCGCTGCCGGTCAATGCGCCGAAGGGATTCACCGTACCGCCGGAGGCAGCCTGGGCGCTGGCCTCCACGCTGGCGAACTGCTGGATGCATCGCGTGTAATTGCTGTCCAGACCGATCGCGTTATAGGCGTTCGCCGCGCTCTGAACCCGGTTCATCTTCTGATACGGGAAATATATGGAGATGCCATAGGCATTGGTTATACTGGAAGAGGTACGGTTGTATTTCACCGCATTCAGAAGCGTCTGGGCCAGAGCCTTGCTCTCCGCAGTATCCAGTTTGTATGCCAGATGCACCAGATCGACCTGGTCCACCTGACTGGAAGCGGCAAACTCTCTCGCTCCGGCACGGGCATCGGAGACCACCTTGTATTCTTTGTTCTCCAGCAGACTGGAAATGCCGGAAGCAAAGGCCGAGAATTTTGCCGGTACCGTCTTTTCCAGCTCTGCAAG
>JAEEGK010004012.1_pt1 | contig 36315 bp, 28 predicted proteins | sample 8958771 | NCBI WGS metagenome assembly JAEEGK01 (sample SAMN16246547, study PRJNA631951) | gut metagenome | biome: gut microbiome; feature: rumen; material: SC-attached | host: Bos | place: Iran: Karaj | collected 2018-10 | reverse complement strand
TACTTGATTATCAAGCATTTGATTTTTTCAATCCTTTACAAGTCGTAAAATAACGTGCATTTTAACACTTTTTTTTCTGAAAGAACCCCGATGAATACTGGTTTTACGGCCACTTTTGAGACTACCCTCAAATGTTAAATTTTTGGCCGTTTTTTGTCACGCGCTCACAAGAAGTCGCAACAAGAAACGACCTTCCGCTGCCGTCCGAAAACGCCAGCGGAAGGTACAATAACAGCTTCAATATAAACTATCTCAAACCACACCAAATCGCTGGCAGTAGTAGAAGAACGTACCAATGCTATAGCCATTTGAGTAGGAACGCAGGAAACTCGAGAACTTCTGCTCTGTCTCCCTGGGTTTATACTTCGGGCTTTGGCGACTGACAATGTGGAAGTATTCCCGTCCAGCTTCACCCAAAGTCGCCAACGAGAAACCGATTGCGATCCAATCCTCATAGTTGTCGGTCATGTCGATCTTCCGCAACTCGATCTCTTTGCAGGCCTGATTCACTCGCTCGTCGGTATCGTCAGCGAAACCATTTCGCTGCCACGACTGCCATTGCGGCTGCCTGGGCTCTTTATAGACTCCAGTGTAAGCGACTGCGTCCTCATTAACATAGGGCGCTTCATCATAACTGAGGCAGCGCAACCTGCACACGTCACTGCAATTGTGGTCAATGGTGATGCCGATTCCCGCAAATTCCTCTTCCAGTTGCAAAAACTGACGTTTGTGCAACTTGGGATACTTCAAGGGAATGATGACGAAGTAACCTTTTCCGCCCACGGAATGGGCGGCATAAAGCACTTCTTCGAACCGGCTTAGTACATTCTCGATGAGAAGGTCAAAGTCTGGAACATCCAGATTGTCCTTCGAATCGATATCAACGCAGATCAGTCCACTGTGTTCAGCGAGATTCTCTGCTTTTCTCGCTCCGACGAACACACCGCTGATAGTAGCATGAGGCAGTGCGTTCTTGAAATGTTTCTGCTCCTGCTTGCTGGAGCAGGCCCGCAGCCTCATGATCTGCTCCTTGTGCTGCTCACTCATGTTGAACAGGAATTCCCGCAACGAGACGTTGCGAGGTTCCTTGTCGAACACTCCGTTGAAGCAGCTGATGAGCCTGTCGAGATAGGATTTCTTTGGTTCGTTTACCATATAAAAATATTTTTCATTGTTAATGTTAATATTAGGTTTATTGTTTTGATTATCAGCAAGTAATCGGTTTACATTGCATTAACAATAGTAACTGTGTCATTTTAGGAATTTTGTTATGATATTAACAAATTTACTTAACCTAACTCGCTGATAATCAATAGCCATTTTTGTAAAATGTTAACCAAAAGCCAAATCAAAGCAACTGTTTTCCAATGCATTGCGGCCCTTTCGGTGTTAACATTAACATTGCCATCTCAGTCATGGCTTATCTTTACTGTTCAAAGCCCTGTTAACAAGACTTGGGGCCTTGCCGATGCCTTTTGCAAACCATGCCTGGTTGACGATCTTCACATGCTTGTTGAATTCCCTTATGGCCTGCTCTTGAGTGATTTTGCCTCCAAACGGCATTGGAGATCCGCCACAAATCAGTTCATAGACTGCCATGGCTGTCTTCTCAAAGTACTTCATGCAACGAATGGTGTACTCCATGTCTTGTGCAGAAACCTTTCGAGTAAAGCCGGATGGAGAGTTAAACACATTAATCAGATGGACAATACCCGCAAGGCGCATCGCTTGAATCTGCAATTTGCTATAGAGTGAGAGAATGAAATTGTCTTCAGTAGTCGCTTTCACTTCCTCTTTTTTGTCTTGCAAGGAATTGAAATACTCATTGTATAACTCATCGCTCTCACCCTCAATAAGAATGGGATTCCATCCCGAGAGTTTATCTTCGTACAATTTGCGGACAACTCCACGCCAATCACCGGAAATATAATCATCCATTATTTCTTTACTTCGCTTGGGGAACTCCTGAATGTTTGGCATGGTAAACAGGAAGCGTGTGGTCAGACCATTCACTAACCGTTGCGGGGTGCCAAACGTCGATTTGAGCAACGCAGGTTGGAGATCGCCCATGATGTTCATAAACGCATTGGTGATAACGATGGGCTGGTCCTCTCCTTTGCGGTTGAGGAAAATGTCATCCCCGTCGAACAGATTTATCAACTTCTCGTCACCGCCATTCTTGTTGTAACGCTCAAGGTCATCTAAGAAACCTTTTATTTCTGAGTAGTATCCTAAAGACCCTATTTTGGCGTTTTGCAGGATGCGTACTCTCGCTTCCTCGGTACAGTCTCCAATAAGCAACTGATCAAACTTTGGCTCGTTATCATCGTTGCTGTCATTCCCTCCTTTCCAGGCACTGTGCTCAAGCTTGTATTCTTGATAATGTCGGCGGTTAGTGTCTCGAAGTGGCTTAAGTACTTCTTTGACCGGTTGCGTTTTGTTTGAACCGCTTGGAGCTACGTTCACAAACCATAGCATAAGAGGGTTTGTATACTTGCCGTCGGTAATCTTCACACGCTTTCCAATTGTAGTTGAAAAGGCGCTCAGAAGTGCGACAGTAGGGAACTCGCGTGGGCATTTATAAACCCGCACCACTTCATTGATGTAGTCCTGGGCCTTCATTGTCAAGCCATCGATGGGCAGCACGGCCTCCTCGTGGAGGCGGTGCTTGCTCTTCTCTGGTTTATTACGTGTGTTTTCCATGGCATATTACATTCTGCATCCAGCGAGACGCTCGATGTCTCCTTTGCGGTAGCGGCGCTTTCCGCCGATCTCCACCTTCTTGAGGATGCCGCTCTTGTCCCAACGGTAGAGCGTCATCTTGGAGACGGAGAGCAGACGTGCTGCCTCGTCAACGCTAATCAACTGGTCGCTAGATGCTGCGGCTTCCGCCTCAAGCATAGCGATGGACTTGGCGCCAAGAAGAATCTCCTCGGCGAACTTCTTCAGATCCTCCACTGAGACCTGGAGAATGATGTTAGTGTTTTCTGAATTCTGTAACATAGTAATGATGTTGTTAGTACTAAAGTGATTCATAATTTTTGTCGCTCCACTCGGTAGGCCATCTACTGCGAGCGTACGTTCACATCTACTACGTCTTTGGTAGGTTGGCGCCTCCAGTGCGTTGTCAAATGTGACGCCGCAAAAGTAGGGTGTTATAGCAGTTCACAAAAAGACACGATTTTTTCATAGGTATTTAATGCACCCAAATCAACTATTATTACTATTTTTGTATCACTGTATTACATGAAGCTAAAATGTGAGAAATAATATGTCAACTTTTGTTAATCGCTTTAAAAACAACGAAGATTGCTATAAATTTTTGTCTGAGATCAAATGGCCAGACGGGCAATTTGTGTGTGCGAAATGTGGCAATACGACATACCATAAAGGGCGCTCTCCATACTCGCGCAGATGTAACCGATGTAAATATGATGAGAGCGTGACATCTGGGACTCTGTTCAACAAACTCAGGTTCCCGATACTTACTGCATTCAATATTATCTTCAGATTGGCAACAACAGGTACGGGAAACTCATCAGTTGCGCTGGCAGAGGCTTTGGGGATACAGCAGAAGACATGTCTGGCATTTAAACATAAAGTGCAGCGTGCTATGGGTGCTATGCAGCAGAAGCGCCTTGAAGGAATTGTCGCACTGGATATGTTCAGCCTTTATAATATACAACCCAGATATTACTGGGAGAGAGTGATTGAAAAGCATCATATAGCAGTAGCTATAGAAGTGAGGGGTGAGAAACCGGGAAGAGCTTTTGCTATAGTGATAGAGGAAAAAGAGCAGCCTGCTCTGATCCCATTTATTGAGCGTCATGTGCAGCCAGATGCTGAAATGTTTATACAAGAACAGTATGGATATAAAACTATGATGAAAAAACGGTTCAAGAACATTTCCTTCACGCCTCCGATTCCTGTGCTGGAAGATCACATGAATAACATAGCTGATTGGATATATAATGAATGTGGTCGCTTTTCACCCGAGAATCTGCAAGCTTATTTGAATGAGTTCCACTTTCGTTTCAACCACCCAAACAATAACTGGAAGAACTTTGATAGCCTTATTCGAGTGATGGCTAATAATAATCTGCTGTAGTCTAATAGACAAAAGAGGTTTACGGCTTTTTTTACATTCACTACATAAGGACACTGGGGAGAACTAGTGGACGGTGGTGGACACTGGTGGAAGGTGGTGGATTTAGGGGGGCTCGAAGTCGTAGACTTTTTCATGGGTTTAACATTATTTTTTGCTACACTGGGCTTCACTGGGTTACACTGGGCTTCACTGGGTTACACTGGGAATTTTTGGGGTGTCGAAGTTGGAGAGTTTTTTCAACGGTATAACATTTTTTTATTACTAATGATACTGAATGCCTGAAGTAGTGATAGAACATTGTTGTTATTTGGCCCACTTCGATAGGATCTATTCTGCCACATAGGACCATTTGGAAGAGTGGGGCAGTACGATGGCAAGGACCGGTAGCACTTTTATTCTTGAGACAAGCAACCACGTTTTTTCACATCATGGAAGAAAATCCCCATATTTGGGCTCGTCAAGGGGTAAATGTCAATAACTTTCCATAATATATGGGGATTTATATGGGGGTTTTGAAAATAAGAAAGCGGCAACTCGTTGAAATTCAACTTGTTGCCGCTTTCAAAAGGTGTCCAAGATGAGAGTCGAACTCACACGCCCAATTGGGCACTACCCCCTCAAAGTAGCGCGTCTACCAATTCCGCCACCTGGACAAAAAGAGAGCGAAAGACGGGACTCGGACCCGCGACCCCGACCTTGGCAAGGTCGTGCTCTACCAACTGAGCTACTTTCGCAATCAAAGTACTGTTGCCAGTACCGTACCATTGTAAAGTTCAAAGAACGTTGAGCGAAAGACGGGACTCGGACCCGCGACCCCGACCTTGGCAAGGTCGTGCTCTACCAACTGAGCTACTTTCGCAGTCAATTCTGACCCCTTTGCAGGGGTGCTTTCGAGAATTGCGGTGCAAAGATATAGCGACTTTTTGAACTGGCAAAATTTTTTGCCAAAAAAAATCGAATTATTTTTTCACACCGAGAAGGGTGAAGAACTCGTTTTGACGGTGAATGTCCTCAAACTCACCACTATACTCAAAAGTGATGGTTGTGGAGTCTTGTTTCTCAACACCGCGCATTTTCATGCACATGTGCTGTGCCTCGGCATAGACGATGACGCCGCGGTTGGGCAGGACACGTGTGAGAAGCTCGCAGATGTCGTGTGTCATGCGCTCCTGGACCTGCAGGCGGCGTGAGAAGGTGTCGACGATGCGGGCGAGTTTGCTCAGGCCCACGATGCCGCCGGCGGGGATGTAACCGATGGATACTTTGCCGAAGAATGGCAGGATGTGGTGCTCGCACAGGGAATAGAACTCGATGTCCTTAACGATGACGATCTCACTGCCCTCGTGCTCAAAGATGGCACTGTGGACGATGGCATCGGCGTCCTCGTTGTAGCCACGGGTGTTCTCGATGAGTGCCTTAGCGGCACGCATGGGGGTTTTGGCGAGCCCTTCGCGGTCGGGGTCTTCACCGATGAGTTCGATGATGGCGCGGTAGTGGCTTGCTATCTTTTCGGCGAGTTTCAGATCCTCGTCGCTGAATACCATTTTAATCATTGCTCCAGATGTTAATGTGGTCCTTGACGATGACCATTTCACGGGCGAACTTGGGATAGACGCTCTTGATGCGCTGCAAGGCGGCCTGGGCTTCGCGTTGGGTCTTGAAGTCACCAATGCGCAGTCGCCACGAGGGGGCCTTGTAGGAGATGTAAGAGCGGTACTGGGGGAACTTCATCGCGATGTCGCGGGCGCGCTTCTGGGCTGCGGCCTTGGCGGTGGCGTGGTTATTGTCGCTGTAGGCTTGGATGCGGTATCCCACTCCCCTTGACTCGATGGTCTGCTGGGAGGTGTGGGTGCGCTTGGGCTTCTTGGGCGTCAGTTCCTCTTTCTTCTTCTCGTCCTCTTTCTTTTTATCTTCGTCTTTCTTGGCGGTGTCCTTATCGTCGTCAAGCTCGTTCAGGCGCTCCTCTTCGCTTGAGGGGTCGGCCTTCTTTTTATCTTTTTCCTTGACCTTCTTGTCCTTGTTGTTGGTCTGCTTATTGTTCAGGTCGGCGTTGTTGCGTTTCACCAGTTCCTTGGGTGCATCAACTGTCACCTGACCGTTATTGTTCAACCGATCGGTGATTTGGGGACGCTGTGCGCTGACTGTCAGCGCAATAAGCAACATCAGACACAGGGACAAGCTGCGTATGTGTAATTGTTTCAACATTGATAGATATCTATTGGTCTCGAATTTTGCCGCAAAGATAGTGCAAATTTCCGTAACGGATATAGTTTTTAATAGAATTTAATGACGAACGTGGTGTCAGTTAGACCATACGAATAATAACTCACGCTAAGCCGCCAAGTCGCTAAGTCTTATAATTATTTAAATCTTAGCGGCTTAGCGCCTTAGCGTGAAGCCATTTGCGTTTCAATCGTTTAGAAGGCGGTGACGATGCCCATGAAGTCGCCTGCCTTGAGCGAGGCGCCGCCGATGAGGCCGCCGTCGATGTCGGGCTTAGCGAACAGCTCGGGGGCATTGCTGGGCTTGCAGCTGCCGCCGTACAGGATGGTCATGTCGTCGGCCACCTGTGCGCCGTACTGGTCGGCCAGCAGGCCGCGGATGAAGGCGTGGATTTCCTGTGCCTGGTCGCTCGTGGCGGTCTTGCCGGTACCGATGGCCCAGATGGGCTCATAGGCGATGACGATGTTTGCCATCTGCTCGGCGGTCAGGTGGAACAGGGAATCGCGGATCTCGGCGCCGATGACGTCCTTGAACGAGCCATTCTCGCGCTCCTCGAGGCTCTCGCCACAGCAGAAGATCACCTTCAAGCCATTCTCCAGGGCCAGGTCAACCTTGGTCTTGAGCATCTCATAGGTCTCGTGGTAGTAGCCACGGCGCTCGCTGTGACCCAGGATCACGTAGTTGGCGCCCGTCGATGCTACCATAGGAGCAGAAACCTCGCCAGTGTAGGCACCGCTGGTGTGGTCGGCGCAGTTTTGTGCGGCCAGGCCCACGTTGGCGTCGCTGATGACTTCCTTGACGGCCATCAGATGGGTAAAGGGAACGCCCATGATGACGTCACACTTCAGGTTAGCCTCTGCAGCAACAGCGGCACACACATCCTTGGCGAGCTGTACGCCCTCGGGCACGGTGGTATTCATTTTCCAGTTGCCCGCAACAATGTTCTTTCTCATGTTTCTCTTTCTTGATTAAACAATAAAAAATGTGATTTGATTCAATGCCACAAAGGTACAACCTTTTGTTGAAATCATCAAACAACCACCTTGGAATTATAAAACAACAGGAACAACAATAAACAACCTCAAAAACTTTTTCTAATGATTATTGGGGATGGGATAGGAACTCGATGATGGCGCTGGGTTGGCCGTCAATGTCGAGGGCGATGATGTAGCCGCCGTCGATGGGGTAGAGGTTGGGGGTGAGCATGTCGCCCAGCTTGGCGGCGATGCGGTACTCGACGCGCATGTCGCGCACCTCAAATCCCTCGGGGAGCAGTTCCATAGCGATGCGGACGTAGTTGGCGTTATTCATGTGGCGGTTATAGTCGATGTCGGCACGCATGACCATGACGGACTCCATCAAGTTACCCTCCTGCTTGGGCAGGATGATGCGGCGGCCGCGGTAGTTCATCTCCTGCTTGGGATCCAGCGTGAGCGAGGCGATGGCGTCATCGGCAATACGGGCGAGCTTGCCCGTGCCCAGGTCAACAAAGGCACCCATGCTCCACGTGCGGTAACATGGCTGTCCCTGGGCGTCGCGGATGAAGGTGTTGCGGAAGCCATACATCGGCATTACCTCATAGATGGAAGTTGTCACCGTCAAGTCCTCTTTGTAGCGAGGCACACGCAGTACTTCGACCTGGCGCGTGGCCAGTAGCTGGGTCATGTTGTTGTCGGTGAAGAACTTGCGGGCCGTAGGCTCGCTGTCAATCCACATCTCGGAACAGTCCTGCATCATCTGCAAGGCTGAATAGAGTTTCAATTTTCCCTCGCTGTCACAGCAACTGGTGGTGACTTTATAATTGAGTGTGTACATGAAAACGATAGTAGTTAAATGGAGTGCAAAGTTAGCCATATTACCGGGAATATGGGGCAAAGCTCACATTGTTAATATACTTTAAGGGGTTGGCAAGGGTAAGTTTGCCTGTTTTTTTGTAACTTTGCGGTCGATTTTGTGCAAAATATGCACAAGTCACTGTAAATAAATAGAATATCAACGTAACAACCATATAATCGAAAAAGAAACTATGGGTTTAAGAATCATTGTTCTGGCCAAACAGGTGCCAGATACCCGCAATGTGGGCAAAGACGCTATGAAAGCCGACGGTACCATCAATCGTGCCGCGTTGCCCGCTATTTTCAATCCTGAGGATTTGAACGCTCTGGAGCAGGCGTTGCAGCTCAAGGAGGCTCATCCCGGCTCGACCATCACACTGCTGACGATGGGTCTGCCCCGCAGTGCCGAGATGGTGCGTGAGAGCCTGTATCGCGGTGGCGATGATGGCGTGGTGCTGACCGACCGCCCCCTGGGTGGTGCCGACACACTGGCCACTAGCTATTCGCTGGCTCAGGCCATCAGGCACATGGGCGAGTTTGACATCATCGTTGGTGGCCGTCAGGCTATTGACGGCGATACGGCCCAGGTGGGTCCGCAGATTGCTGAGAAGTTGGGTCTGCCTCAGGTGACCTATGCCGAGAGTATCCAGGTTGCCGATGGCAAGGCTACCATCAAGCGCCGCATTGAGCGCGGTTTTGAGACCGTGGAGTGCCCGCTGCCCCTGGTGGTGACCGTTAACGGTAGTGCTGACGCTTGCCGTCCCCGCAACGCCCGCCTGATCCAGAAGTTCAAATATGCCGTGACGCCCAGCGAGAAGGCCGCATTGCCCGCCGACCGCCAGGCGCTGGTGGATGCCCGTCCCTACCTGAACATCAAGGAGTGGGGCGTGAAAGAGATTGAGGCCGATCCCGAGCAAATCGGTATGGCAGGCTCACCCACCAAGGTAAAGACCATCGTAAACGTGGCATTCCAAGCCAAGGAGGCTCGCCGCATCGACGCTGCTGCCGATGCCGAGCTTGAGGGTCTCGTTAAGGAGTTAATAGCCGACCACATTATCGGTTAAAACAACTTGCCGCTCGGCAAGTTGTGATTAGTGATTAGAGAATAGTGATTAGAGAATAAACTGACAATAATGGAAGACAAGAATAATCTGATAGTCTATTGCGAGTATGACGAGGGCCGTATTGCCGACGTCAGCCTCGAATTGTTGACTAAGGGCCGTACGCTGGCCACCCGCTTGGGCTGCCGTCTCGAGGCGCTGGTGCTGGGCGATAAGCTTGACGGCATCGAGCAGGAGTTGTTCCCCTATGGCGTTGACGTGGTCTACAAGGCGCAGGACGAGCGCCTGTTCCCCTACACATCGCTGCCCCACAGCAGCGTGGTGACCACCTTGTTCAAGGAGATTGAGCCGCAGGTGTGCCTCATGGGCGCCACCACCATCGGCCGTGACCTGGGACCTCGCGTGTCCTCGTGCCTGCACAGCGGCTTGACCGCCGACTGCACATCGCTTGAGATTGGTGATCACACCGATGCTGCTCAGGGCAAGGAATACAAGGACCTGTTGTACCAGATCCGTCCCGCATTTGGCGGCAACATCGTCGCCACCATCGTCAACCCCGAGTGCCGTCCTCAGATGGCGACCGTGCGCGAGGGTGTGATGAAGAAGGAGATTTTTGATCCCGCTTACAAGGGTGAGGTCATCAACCTCGATCCCGACAAATATATCGACCCTGCCAGCCTCGTGGTGAAGATTATCGACCGCGAGATCGAGCAGAGCAAGGTGAACATCAAGGGTGCCCACATCATCGTGGCTGGTGGCTACGGTATGGGCAGCAAGGAGAATTTTGACATGCTGTTTGAACTGGCCGACGTGCTTGGCGGCGAGGTAGGTGCATCGCGCGCTGCTGTCGATGCAGGATTCACTGACCATGAGCGTCAGATTGGCCAGACGGGTGTCACCGTGCGTCCTAAGCTGTATGTAGCATGCGGTATTTCGGGCCAAATCCAGCACATTGCCGGCATGAACGAGAGCAGTATCATCATCAGCATCAACACTGACCCCGATGCGCCCATCAACGCGATTGCCGACTATGTGATCACGGGTAGCGTCGAGGACGTGATTCCCAGGCTTATCAAGCACTACAAAAAGAACTCAAAATAATCAGCTATAAGGCATTAGGTTTTAGGTATTAGGCTTTAGTTTTCGCAAGCAAATCCTAACACCTAACACCTAAAGCCTAAAACCTAAAAAAAGATATGGCTAACTTTTTTACCGACAATAAAGCGCTCCAGTATCACCTGCGTCATCCGCTGATGAAGGAGATCGTCGCCCTGCGCGAGCGCGATTATACCGAGAGCGAGAAATTTGACTACGCGCCCCTCGACTTCGAGGACGCGATGGATTCCTACGAACGCGTGCTGGAAGTCATAGGCGAGATTTGCGGTGACATCATCGCTCCTAACGCCAAGGATGTTGACCTGGAAGGTCCTCACCACGAGAACGGTCGCGTGCGCTATGCCAGCGGCACCGAGGTGAACCTCAAGGCGCTCAACCAGGCTGGATTGATGGGCATTACCTTGCCCCGCCAGTATGGTGGCCTGAACATGTCTTCCATCCCTTATATCATGGCAGCTGACATGGTGAGCCGTGCCGATGCGGGCTTTGTGAACGTGTGGGGTCTGCAGGACTGTGCCGAGACCATCAACGAGTTTGCCAACGAGGACCAGAAGGAGCGTTTCCTGCCCCGCACGTGCAAGGGTGAGACGCTGGCAATGGACCTTACCGAGCCCGATGCCGGCAGTGACCTGCAGTCGGTGATGCTCAAGGCTACCCAGGACGAGGACGGCACTTGGCGCCTGAATGGCGTGAAGCGCTTCATCACCAATGGTGACGGTGACATTTCGCTCGTGCTGGCACGTAGCGAGGAGGGCACCAGCGACGGCCGCGGCCTGTCGATGTTCATCTATAACAAGCGTGACGGTGGCATGACCGTGCGCCGCATCGAGGACAAGATGGGTATCCATGGCAGTCCCACGTGCGAGCTCGTGTTTAAGAACGCCAAGGCTGAGTTGTGCGGTGAACGCCGCTTGGGCTTGATCAAGTATGTGATGTCGCTGATGAACGGCGCCCGCTTGGGTATCGCCGCCCAGAGCGTTGGTGTGAGCGAGAGCGCCTATCAGGAGGCCATCGCCTATGCCCGCAGCCGCGAGCAGTTCGGCAAGCCCATCATCAATTTCCCCGCCGTGAGCGAGATGATAGCTAACATCAAGGCTAAATTGGACGCTTCGCGCACGTTATTGTATGAGTGCACCCGCTTTGTGGACATGTACAAGTCGCTGGAGGCCATCAGCCGCGAACGTACCCTCACCCCCGAGGAGCGCAAGACAATGAAGGCCTACAACCGCCTGGCTGACGCGTTCACCCCGCTGGCTAAGGGTATGACGAGCGAGTTCTGCAACCAGAACGCCTATGACTGCGTGCAAATCCACGGTGGTAGCGGTTTCATGCGTGACTACGCTTGTGAGCGCATCTATCGCGACGCCCGCATCACCAGCATCTATGAGGGTACGACCCAGTTGCAGGTGGTAGCCGCCATCCGCCACGTCACCACGGGCACCTATTTGAACCAGATCAAGGCCTATGCCGAGCGCGAGTACAGTGAGGCTGTCGCTCCCATGAAGGCTAAGTTGGAGGCCATGACCGCCACCTATGAGGAGACGATGGAGAAGGTGAAGGCTGTCGAGGATCCCGAGTACATCACCTTCCACGCACGTCGCTTGGTCGAGATGCTGGGTCATATCATCATGGGCTATCTGCTCATTGGTGATGCTAGCCAGGAGCCCGACTTGTTCATGGACAGCGCTAAGGTTTATGTCAACATGGGTGAGGCCGAGGTGGCACGTCACGCGCGCTTCATCGGCGCCTTCAACCCCGCCGACCAGGCCGCTTATACCCGCCAGTAATTACCCGCTTAGGGTAAATGTAAAATACTAGCGCTCCTGTCACCGTGTGGTGGCGGGAGCGCTGTTTTTAGTTTTTGGCGTTGCCTGATGGGCCTTAATGGTCGGCGATTTCCTCGAGTCTGCTGAGGAAGGCGATGCGCGCACCCAGCAGCAGGGCGATGGAGCGCGGCACGATGTCAGTGAGCTCGGGCGTGGTGTCGGCCAGGATCTCGAAGGCGGCCCACACGCTGGTATCTTTCTTGCCGTCCTCGTCCTCCAAATCCATGGTGTAGAGCTTGACGACCTTGATACTGCTGTTCACGTCGTTCATTGCGCGCAGGATTGTCTCCTCGTTGTCCTCAGTGACCTCAAAGATGGCGGGCATCATGAGCCTGAAGTACTGCTCGTCATCCTCATCCTTGAAGTAGAGGAAATTGAAACCCTCGTTCTTGAAAGCTATGCCGAAAGGAGTCTCGTGGGGACGATAACCCTCCTCGGCCAGGTAATCCATCATCAGTTTTTTTAAGTCCATAATATTTTAGTTTTTAGTTTCTAGTCCTTAGTTGTTAGCTCTGTTTGGTATTGAAGCCCACGTGAGGCAGGGCGTTGCTGCGGGAAATGCCTTCCATCTTGTCGCGCATCTCCTCATACTCCTTGAGCAGCTCATTGCTGATTGAGGGCTTGATACCCTCGATGGTCTTGATGAGCAGGTCTTGGGTGATTTGCTCATGGTTAAAGGCGGCTATAGTGGCAGCCTCGTTGACGACATAGGCGATATCACTGGCGACGTAGCCCTCGGCCTTCTTGGACAGGATGTCGCTGTCAATATTCTCCTCACAGGGGCGGTCCTTAAGGTACAACTCGAACATGAGTTTGCGGGCCGTGTCGTCGGGCATGGGCACATACACCTGCTTGTCGATGCGACCGGTGCGCAGCACCGCCGGATCTACCTTGTCGGGGCGGTTGCTCGTGGCGATGACAAAGATGCCGCGCTTGGAGCAGTTGTTAAGCTGGGTGAGGAACTCATTGACCTCGCCCGCCTGATTGCCGCCGGTATTGTCGCCCGAACGGTTGGGCACAAAAGCGTCAAACTCGTCGAAGCATAGCACCGTGGGCGCATTTTCCTCGGCTTTCTTGAACAGGTCAGCGATTTTGCCCTGTGAGCCGTGGACGTAAATGGAACCCAAGTCACTGGCCTTGACTAGGATGAAATTGAAGCCTGTTTCCTCGGCAAATTTCTCAGCAAAGAAGCTCTTGCCACATCCGGGAGGGCCATAGAGCAGCATGCCGTTGGGCGGAGTGAGGCGGTATTTCTCGGCGAGCTCCTTGTCTTGCAGGATGAGGATGACGCGCTTGCGCAGCATCTCTTTGAGTTCATCCATGCCCGCGATATCGGCAAACCCGTTGCCGCCGCCACGCTTGATCTCCACGTCGGCACTGGTTTCGGTAGCATGCTTGGAGGTGGTGCCACCGCTTCCGCTCCAGTCAAAGGGGTCAAACGAATCAGCGCTGTCCTCAACGGGTTCCTCTTTCTGGCGTGTGGCGAGCTTGTTGCGTATCTCTTGGGCGATGTCGCTCTCGTCGCCCTCAATGAGGTCGTTGAGCATCTCGTCGACAGAGCCATAACGGTCGTTGTAACCCAGCGCCAAGCCGTTCCTGATGATTGCCTTGAGTTTCTCGTCTTCGATTTCATCGACGTTGATTTCGCCCTGTTCGCTGCGGGCCTTCTGCACCATCTTGATCTTCTCCTTGCGGGTCATCTCGGGCGTGAATTCTACTCCCCAAGGCTCCTTGCCGGTGAGCATCTTATAGAATACGCCTGTAGCGGCAAAGATGTCGTTTCGCTCGTCATATTTGCCCAGGAATGACTGTCCGCTCGCATAACGGGGATCCAGGTCGGCAGTGTCAAACGGCGCGTTGCCCATGAAGCAGTTGGAGATGTGCCCCATGTCAATCAGCTCGGCGATGCCGCCGGTCTTGCTGCTGAGCATGACGTTGGTGGGATTGATGTCGTTATGCAGGAGCACTCCAGGCGAGTTGTGGAGGTACTGCAGTCCTTGCAGCATCTCCAGGAAGATCTTAACGGCAGTTTTTGGGTCGAGTCTCTTTTTCTTCTTGCGCTGGAGCAGTTCGCTTAACAGCTCACCACTGAAGTAGTTGGCCACCAGGTAACGGCATTCACCCGCATCGTCGTTATAAGTGCCGTTGTCGATGCAGCTGATGATATTCTTGTGGTTGATGATCTGGCTCATGGCGATCTCGGTCACCTGACCATCGACGATGAGTTTTTCGGGCGTGTTCTTGAGCCGGTAGATCTTCAAGAAATAGGGGTTGCCGCTCTCGTCCTCGACGCGGTAACTCTCGGCATAGGGGTTTTCCTTGATGAGGTAAACCACATGCCAGCGGTTGTTGATGAGTTGTCCTTCTTTGAGAATCATATTGTCGTGTTTTAGCTATTTGTCGTTTTTTTCTTGAAAAAGAGGTGTTTGACAACCAAGTGGGAGCGGTTAAGCACCAGTACGGCGAGCAATCCAGCTAGATAGGCCAGCAACAGGGTAGTCATGATGCCGTCGGAATCATAGTCGTCGGCTAGTTCTACCAGATGGTCGGGCATCGTCACGCTGTCGAGCGAGCCCAGGGTGCGTTTCCAGCTGATGACCCCATCCTCGAGATAGACCACGGCGGGGTTGCCGCGAGCGATCATTTTGAGTTCGCTGTCGTCCATGTTGTAGATGGGATAGCTTGCCATCGAGATATCCTGCCATTGCTCGATTTGCTCGGCCGTGGCAGGTGTGAGGCCAATCACGTCCACATCGGTGACTTGAGCGGCGTCATTGAGTTCGTTCAGGGCAAATGAGTTAACGACACCCACCGATGGCAGGTCGGGGAACAGCAGCAACAGGGTGTTGCGGCTATCGGCTAGCACATCAATGGTGACGTCGTTGCCCTCATTGTCCAGGATGGCGATTCCATCCTCGCTATTGCCCGTCTGCATAATCACTTTTCCGCGTGGGCGGCGGGCATGATAGCGGGTCACATATTCCCAGCCGTCTTCCTCGTCGGGCAGGCTGTCGATAGTGAACTCCTGTTCCTTGCCGTCGCGGCTGTAGATGAAGATGAAGTCATCCTCGCCCTCGTCGCTGTCACTTATGGGGGTGGTGTTGACTAACCGCGTGCCAATCGGGTAGGGGCGGTAGTCGATGAGTGGCTGGGTAAAGTAGCCAAAGTAGGCCACCGCCATGACAAAGGCAAACGATAGCGCCATCACCATCCACTGCACGGCAGGTCCATAGACCCCGCGCACCGTGGCGTTGAAAAACAGCAGATAAATAATGCCCAGCAGGAGCAGAATGTTCTTGCCAAAGGTGGCCCAGTTGCTCATGTGCAAGGCGTCGCCAAAGCAGCCGCAGTCGGGTACGGCCCCAGTCACGGCCAGCCATAGCGTGAGCGGTGTCATCACCAGCATCGCCATTAATGCCAACCAGGGAGCGCTACGGCGGTAAGCACCCACAGCGAGTGCCACACCCAGCATGAACTCCAACGCCGCAATGGCCACAGCCAGGAACAGCGCCGTTCCGGCCCAGCCCTCCAGCCCCATGGCATTGAGGTAATCGGTGATCTTGTAAAAGGAGCCCCAAGGGTCAACCCCCTTGGTGAAGCCCGAAAAAATGAACACTCCACCCACGGTGATCCTCATGAGCACCGTGAGCAGGCGACACCACTTCTCGCCCTTGACCGCATTAACAAATGCCTTGATGGTCATTACCTTTTCAACTCTCGTTTATTGTTTTCTTATTGAAATCTTTAATCAATACCGGCAGCCGTCTCCTCGTTGTGCTTGATTAGGGCAAACACGCTGTAGTTGATCATGTCCTGGTAGTTGGCGTCGATGCCCTCGCTCACCAGTGTCGCGCCACCATGGTTCTCAATCTCCTTGGTGCGCTGGATTTTGGTCAGGATCAGGTCGGTGTAGCTCGAGATGCGCATGTCGCGCCACGCCTCGCCATAGTCGGTGTTTTTGGCGATCATCAGGTTCTTGGTGTCGGTGATCAGCTCGTCATAGAGTTGCAGGGCTTCCTCCTTGGTGATGTCCACCGTGTCGCTGTAACCCAGGCGCAGCTGGATGAGTCCGATGATGCCATAGTTGATGATGCCCACAAACTCGGGCCAGATGCCCTCGCCCACCTTGGTCTCACCATTGAGCTCAAGGGTGCGGATGCGTTTGGCCTTGATAAAGATCTGGTCGGTCACTGAGCGGGGCCTGAGAATGCGCCACGAGGGGCCGTAGTCCTTCATCTTGTTGATGAACAGTTCACGGCACTGAGCGATGGCCTCGTCATATTGTTTGCTGGTATTCTGCATTGTCGATCTTGAAAGATTTGGTTTAACTTACAAAATTAATGCTTTTTCCCGTGCAATGCCATGATTGTCGGCAGATTTTTTTCATTCTATAGAAAAACGACAGCCGCGCCCGGTCGTTCGGGATGCGGCTGTCGTGAATGATAGCTGTCGCAAATGGGTTGCGTTAGCGCAGGATTTTCTTGCTGGTGCGGCTACCGTCGCTGTAGGTGGTCACCACGATATTGATGCCGTCAAAGGGCTTGTCGCTCCTGACACCCATCAGATTGTAGTAGTGAACGCCAGTCACAGTGCGAGCGGTCTGCACTTCCTTAACGCCGGTTACGTTACCCATGCCACTGCCGTTAGAATCCTCGGCGGTGCCCATAAGCGGGAAGACGATGAACTTACTCGTGTTAAGGTCGTCATAGGGCACTATTGCCATACTTGGCACATCGTCATAATCGGCTCTTCTGGGAGCATTGAACACATGGTTGCCGCCGCCCTCATGATACTCGCCGTCATAACCCTCGTCACCGATGCCAGGGGTGTACTCGACATCATTGTGGTCTTTACCATAGGCATAGCGGATCAGGGCAAGGATCTTGTAGGCTTGACCGGGCTTGAAGATGCGGTACCAGGGTTGGCCACTGTCATTCACATGGTTCTCGTCTCCAAACAGTGACCAGTTGACCTGGAAGGCGCCATACTGCATGTAACCGTTGCTGAAGGGGCCGTAGGTCGTTCCCCATGCGGCATCGGGGTCATTGGGATCGCCCCATAACTGTCCCGTGCGGTTCCAGTTCATGGGTGCATAGAATGCACCGGGGGTTGAAGGCTCCTCGCAGGTGCTCGTGCCGACATTAGGATCGGAGTGGTCAAATACCGCCCAAGTGATGTAGGCAATTTCCTGGGGCTTGGGAGCCACATAGAACATCTTGTAAAGCTGGTCGGTCAAGACCTCGGTATAGTCAATAAAGTAGTTGCCGTTGCTGTCGATGATGTACTCACCAGTCTCCTCATCAACTGCCAAGTGAGGAACTCTCTTGTAAACGCCCTTGTAGGTGTCGGGGTTCCACTCGGGATGAGTGTAGCTGAAGACAACCGTATCGTTGAAGTGGGTCGTGATGTACACGTTCTTCTCATACTCTGGGGTAGCTACCGGTCGGGCGATGTTGGTGATGTGCATCTGGGGATTGACATTGTTCACCAGATTACCTGACATGGAATGACCGGGAATAATCTTGCCCACATAGCGCTTGAGATAACCTTCAGTCAGTTGCTCGGTGCCATGATAAGTCATCGTGTCGAACTGGCTGGCGTCGATGGTTACGTCGGCGTTGCTCTTGGCATTGGTGTTGTCAAAGTTGGGCGAGAGCACAATCTTTACCCAGTTACTCTGGTCATAGTAAGTGCGCTTGAGCTGTACCTGAGAGCCACCAGGATACTGTTCGCTTACCCAATGGGAACAGATGTCATAGACATAGTCAGTCGTTCCCTCGGCCAGTCTTGACTTGGCTGAATAGTTCTCCACGTCCTTGGCATAGAGCGCGCCCCTAACGTAGTAAGGGATCTCGTTGCCCTCGTGGTCAACGGCCTTGATCAGCGTGATGGCGTCGTCGTCATAGTAAACGCCAATCAGGTCATCCTCGACGGTGTATTTGGGTCCGTTGACGACACCGCCATTGATGATGGCGTTGAGCGAGTTGCCCAGATAGATCATGCCCAGGTAGTCGTAGCAGGCTCCGTTGTCAAACTCCATGTCACCGGTTTGCTGGCGCACGGCGTCACCGGCTTGACCCTCGGCCTCGCCGCCACGGCCATTGTTGAAGATGACACCGGTGGGCTCGGGCTGGTTGAACTCATCAATCAAGCCGAAGTCGTAGCACCACACCTCATAGCCATCTTTGTCATAGCCGGCAAAGGTGCACTTGCCGCCCGGATAGACACCATTATACTCAATTAACGGATCGGTATGCCATGCATAGCAGTAAACCGAATCCCAGCCAGTGGTGTTGGTGTAATAAACATAGTAATGTCCCTCGAGCATCGTAGCGCAGTCGCTAACGCCGCTGGTGGTCACGTCATAGTATTCGCGGGTCACATCCATTAGGCTGTCGAGGTGCTGGGCATTATCCTGACGGTTGAAGGTGGCATCCTCGTCAATCCATGTGAGCCAAACCTCACCGGCACGGCGGATGATGTTCTGTGACTTGTAGTCAGTCTGGTTGTTACGGATGAAGTAGAACTCGCAAATCGAGTTGGACACGCTCCAGGCATACCACTCCTTACCATCGTAGGTGATGGTGTCGTTCATGTCCTTGAGGTAACCGTCACCGCCATAGTCGTTACCGACCTCACCGTCATAGGTATAGTTGGTGGGACCATGATTAACAGCCCAGGTGTAGGCCTGGTCGTTCTGACTCTCCAGATTGAGTTTGTTCCAAGCGTAGATACCTCCGCGCTTCCCTGCAACCGGTTGGTTGTTATAGGTGCCGCCAGCGGCGTCAAGGGTCACGTTGGGGGTCTTCTGCAGGTAGATCTTGGTCTTAGTGGCGTCGTAGGTCTTGCGCAGCGTCACGGTCTTCTTGGCCTTGTTGACCACGACGATGTACTTGCCCGTAGTGCCATTGAAGTAGAAGTTGTTAGTGCTACCCGGTTTAAGTTTCTGAGCAAAATTAATCATCAGGTCGGTGATTTCATAAGACCCGGACTCGATGTCGGCACCCCATGCGCTATCATCATTCAAATCGGTCGAGAACAGGAAGAAGTCGCCCTGATTCAGGGTGATAGTGGCCTGATAGACATTACCATCGACCGTCGTCATTTGGTCGCTATTGGTCTGATAGTTCCAGTTCACGCCATGGGAGATGTACATGTCTTCATGACGGGTTGCCACCATAATGCGGCGGGTGCCGGGGTCAACATAGATGTCATAGGATCCGGCCTGCTCGACATACCAGTTGTGGTTGTCGCTGTTAACGAAATCATCGTATTTGATCCAGGTATCGAGCTGATCAACAGTGATGTTCCAGTTGCTCTCGCCGGTTGAAATCAAGCGATGGGCATTGAGCGTATCCCAGTCGTCGCTGGTTTCGGCTAGCTGGGTGGCAAATGCAAAGTTGCTCCTTGAGGTGAGCACGACGCGCTCCAGTTTGTAGTAATTGTTGTCCTCGTCCCATTCCATGGGGATGCCGTTGTTGGCTGCCCACTGTTGCGAGTTGGCGTAGCCAATGAGGTACATTTCGGTACGGGCGTCGGCTTGGGAGTTGGGGCCGTCAACAGTGCTGCCGCCACCATAGGTGAAGTAGTTGTCACCCGGCGTTGCGGTCAAGTCAGCAGTCTGGGCAGAGCCATTCTCGTTGAACAGCAGGCCCAGTGTGGCATCATAGCTGGTGAAGGTATAGGTATAGTACCTGTAGCCATTGATGATCGTGTAACCCGCGCTCTCGAACGAAGTGCCCGGCCACTGGGTCTTGTCGCCAGCCGTGTCCCACGCGTGGGTATAGACATTCTCCAAGTCCTCGGTGCCCGTGTAGCGCACGTAGATGTTGAAGGTGTTAGCTTGGTCGAGCTGGACGGTATTCAACTGGGCGGTAACCGTCTCGTTGTTGCTGTCATAGGTAATGGTCACGGTATAGGTGCCGGGAACCTCAGCGCTGAAGGTCTGGTTGCCGCTGTTCAGCGGATGCCACGTGCCATCAGAGCCATACACCTTATAAGTGTAGCTGGTGCCAGCGTTAGCGTGGAATTCACCCGAAGTCCAGGTGTAAATGCCAGTGCCGTTTCCAGTCTCGGTCATTTGGGCCGTGTTGGAGTTGGTGGCCCAACCATCGGGGAAGATGTTGGTGTCGGCACCCTTGACAAAGTAGTTAGTGACGGGCGCGGTGCCCTCAACCTTAAACGTCATATTGGCCACGTCAAAGGTGATCGTCACTTGGCCGGCATCAAGGGTTACGGCATAGCTGCCAGCGCCCTTTTGGGTCGTGGCCCAGCTACCCAGGGTCACGGTCTGGTTGCCGCTGGCGGGGCCATAACGATGGTTGCTGTTAAAATCGGTCCAGTCATTACCGGGTCCATCGGCAAATGCGAAATAGTAAGTACCTGGTGTGGTGACGTTATAGCTGTAGGTGTAAACTTCATTGACGTCATCATAGGTCATTGTTGTTAGGTTCTGGTAGCTGAATCCCCCAAGACCCAATTCATTGCTACCCGTAATGTAGTAGTCGGGAGTCGTCGGGGTGACTGATTTCTCGGTCACATTGACGGAGACCTCCTTGGTAATCACATTGAATGAGTAAACAACGTCAGCAAGGCCGGTGAAGCCAACCGAGTAGTTATAGTTGGAACTTGGCCATGCATTAGTCCATGCGTGGTCCTGCACTACCTTGAACTGGTAGTTGCCTGCCGTGACGTTCACGTCGGTAAAAGACAGTGTGTAGTTCACACCGTCGCTAGTGGTCATGTCATTATTGGCATCAGTTTGCCCCCACGATGAGCCTAAAATCTCGGTCTGGCTTCCTGCAACGGTGAGCGTCTTGAACGGGCCGAACAGCGACACGGCGTTGCCGCTCGTGTTGAAGATGTACACGATGCTCCACGTGCCGGTGGAACTCACACTGTAGTTGTAGTTGCTGCCAGGATAAGACGTACCCCAAGAGTGGTCCTTAGTGATCTTGAATGCATAGGATCCACCGTTGACATTGGCAGTTCTTGCCAGGTAATAGTAGGTGGTGCTACCCATGCGCACCATGTCATTGCTGGTGTTGCTCGGATCCCATTCGGTACCGAGTACTGCAGCGGGTGTGCCAGCAACGGTGTAGGTTTGAGCCTGGAGCTGCGGCACGGTCGCAGCAAGGCACAGCATCAGCGCCAAAAGCCTGAATGCTGTCGTTGATAGCATTTTCATCTTTTTCATTGCTAAGTGGTTAATATTTTGGTTATTAATAAGTAGTTTCAGGTTATTTCGGTCACTCGGTTTGACGCTCTTCATCAAGAATGATAAGTGCAAGCCAAAGGGCTACAAAAATAGTTCCAGCGCTTTTATAATAATGTGGTAACTCTCTAATAATTAACATTTTTTATTATGCAATCGTTTGCGTGTATTATTAAAAAGAGTGGGGATGCTGTTGTGCTTCCCCACTTCAGTTGGTTTTCATGGTATTGGAATTTTCGTTAGGCCGTGTGGAGGAGGTCGGCGATAGCATCGGCGGTTTCGGGGTTGTCGGCGAGGTATTGCTTGGCGGCCTCGCGACCCTGACCCAGGCGCATGTCCTGCCAGCTGAACCATGCGCCGCTCTTCTTGATGATGCCGGCCTCGACACCCAAGTCGATGAGCTCGCTCTCGCGGCTGATGCCCGTGCCGTAGATGACGTCAAACTCGGCCTTGCGGAAGGGTGGGGCGACCTTGTTCTTTACCACCTTGACGCGCGTCTGGGCGCCCAGGACACGTTCGCCGTCTTTGATGTGGGCTAAGCGGCGGATGTCGAGCCTGACGCTGCTGTAGAACTTCAGGGCGTTGCCGCCGGTGGTCGTCTCGGGGTTGCCGAACATCACGCCCAGTTTCTCGCGCAGCTGGTTGATGAAGATGCAGCAGGTGCGCGTTTTGGCGATGGTGGCGGTGAGCTTCCTTAGCGCTTGGCTCATCAGGCGGGCCTGCAGGCCCATTTTGCTCTCGCCCATCTCACCCTCGATCTCGGCTTTGGGGGTGAGGGCGGCGACGCTGTCGATAACAATCACGTCGATGGCGGCACTGCGGATGAGCTGGTCGGCAATCTCTAGAGCCTGCTCGCCATTGTCGGGCTGCGAGATCCACAGGTTGCGCGTGTTCACGCCGACGGCCTCGGCATAGGAGCGGTCAAAAGCATGCTCGGCGTCGATATAGGCAGCAATGCCGCCCATCTGCTGCGCCTGGGCAATGGCATGGAGCGCCAGCGTGGTCTTGCCCGACGACTCGGGACCGTAAATCTCTACGATGCGTCCTCGCGGGTAGCCGCCCACACCAAGTGCCTTGTCCAGACCGATGCTGCCGGTGGGGATGACGTCAACGTCCTCGACGCTCTCGTCGTTCATGCGCATGATGGCACAGGTGCCAAAGGCCTTCTCGATTTTGGCGACAGCATTCTGCATCACCTGCAGCTTCATGGGGTCCACCTCGACAGCGCTGGTGGCGTGAGGCGTGGTCTCGGCAACATGGTTGCTCACAATGTCGGGCGTGGCGATGCTCAGTACCTGCTGCCCGTCAATCATCACTTCTTGTTTCAACATTTGCTCAGTCATAGTTTATTAAGTTTTAGTTGTTAATCCTTAGTTGTTAGTTGATAGGGTGTGAAATCCTTTCACGCTGCAAAGGAATAACAATGGAGTGCCACTTTTTAGCACTATAAATAGAAAGAAGGTTAAATCATCGGGGAGGCACACACAAAACCATGGAGACGCAAAATTTTGCGTCTCTACAGAGCAAAAAATGATTATCTCGCTGAAAGTCCTTAATAAACTCACATTTATATAACGTGAGTTCGATGAATTTGTCGTTTGTCGATCAGGGCGTTAGCTACTCCCCCTCTTGGATAAGAGGGGGTGCCGCGGGAGCGGCGGGGGCGTTGATACTATCTTAGATATATTTTGAGGACAAATCATACTCCTCCGGCGCTTCGCGCCACCTCCCCTATCTTAGGGGAGGAGTTGTTAGACAGCACTTTATTTGTATTAATCACACATTTAATTAAGGACATCCGCACTCCAACAAAACGGAATGCGGATGCCTCTCTAACCTTTAACCTTTAACCTGTTCGCGTTGCTCGCAACGAGAACATTACCAACTGCCGCTGAGCAGGTAGTCGATGAGGGCGGTGACGTCGGCGATGCTCACATCGCTGTCGTTGTTGCAGTTGGCGGCATCGAGGTTGATGCCCGAGTCGTCGCCGCTGAGCAGATAGTCGATCAGGGCTGTCACGTCGGCGATGCTCACATCGCCATCGCGGTTCACGTCGCCACGCTTAGTAGCGGGTGGAATCAGTTCAACGGCCTTGATGGCGAAGTAGTCACCCTCGGGATTGACACTGCCGTCCTTGTTGTAGCTCCAGGTGAGCAAGTGGCTACCTGGGGACAATGATGAGGTCTGAATGGCCCAGCCGTCTGACGCATAGGTGCCAAAGGAGAAGACCATATTGCCATCAATCTCAAAACGGCACTCGTCATAGATGGCCGAACCTTCTTCACCTCTGGTTTGTAGCTGGAATCTCACTAAGGTACCCTCTTCTTCTACCCAAACGTAAGCAAATAGTGTCGACGAGCTATTGTGAACACCGGCGTTGCCCGAATGTGCCCACATCTCATAGTCATCATAATCTACGACCCATGGATAATTGTCGCTAGAGTAGAAGTGGATGTTGCCGCCTGGTACATTGAGCGCTTCATCCAGGGTGTAGATGCCCCTGATGTGGCTGAACTTGTTCCAGTAGTTGGTGTTTCGATAGGCATCTTGTTTGCCGCCAGGAACCCATAATACCGCGTTGTTATAGGTGGCTTGATCAAACATGGGCTCCATAAACTCCCACGGCTCCTCGCTCAAGCAAGTAATCGAGGTCAGGCTTGTGCAACCCTTGAAAATGTTCATGGAATAACCAGTGGTACTATTGAACCGGCAGTTCTTTCCGATTTCTACCGAACTTAATGATGAGCATCCATAGAAAACCAGCCCGCCTACGTAGGTGACAGCATCAGGAATGATTATTTTGGTCAAACCACTACAATTGAGAAAAGCTGCTGATCCGATTTTTTGGACATTGGCGCCAATCTTTACAGACGTGATATTGGGGCAATCAGCGAAAGCTTCTTCTGCGATTTCAGTGATGAGAAAGCCACAGGCTTCGTCTTCAACGGCCCAACTGTCGGTAGGATCTCTTAACACCGAGCCGATGCACTTAGCTGTGGTGCTGCTCGTGATGACATACATGAGGTTGTGCACGACAAAGTCATAGGGCAGTGGGTTGACGTTGTTGAACAGCTTCCATCCATTAGCCGCCTGATAGGCGCTATACGACGAACTTGGCACATTGAGTGTCGCATTGTTGTAAGTTTCGGTGGAGAACACATTGTTATCATACAGGCTGGGAGGGGTGGGGGCAAAACATGTTACGTTAGTCAATGCCGTGCAGCCACTGAACACTCCACTATTGATTGTTGTGGTCGAGCGGGGCAACGTCACTTCTGTAAGGTTTGTACAACCTTTAAAAGCATCAGAATAGATCGTTGTCACACCTTCGGGAATAATGATGCGACGAAGGTTGGTACAATCCTGGAATGAACGCATATCAATAAATGCTATCGACTCGGACAAACGTACATTTAACAGATTGGGGCACTTATAGCATACTTCGCTTCCTATATAAGTAACTGAGTTGGGGATATCGATACCGGTTAATCCCGTTTTACCAAATGCATCATATCCAAGGTAGGTAACACTCCAAGGGATGTAAATGTCGGTCAAATTAATGCATTCATAAAAAGCGAAATTGCCGATTCTCGTGATAGAATTAGGAATGGTGACACCAGTCAAGTCGCCACTATTGCGGAATGCAAAGTTACCGATGCGCGTCACATTATAGGTCGTGCCATCATAAGTAATAGTGGATGGGATATCCACATTACCGCTGTAACTGGTATAGGAGGAGTTGTTGTCGTTGTAGGTCACCTCCACAGCGTTAGTGCCAATGATGTTGAAATACAGGCCTGAAGCGGCAAAGTCATAGGCGCTGGCGCCCATGTTGCTGGACAAAGCCACGAGGAGGGCAAATGCCTTTAAAAGTAGTTTTTTGTTCATAGTCGTAATGATTTATTGGTGAAAGAAATTGTTATTGTTCGGCGCAAATATAATAAAAATGCTTGAAACAATGAAATAAAATAAAAAAAGCCACGGCAGCAGATGGCTGTCGCGGCTAGATGAAATAATTACTATTATGTGTTTACAAGGCGGATGCCTCACTAAACACTAACCTTTAACCTGTAAGTGGGCTTGCCCACTAGGTCTTAGAACTCGGCATTGTTAGGCGTGCGGGGGAACGGGATGACGTCGCGGATGTTGGCCATGCCCGTAACAAACAAGATCAGGCGCTCGAAGCCCAGACCGAAACCGCTGTGAGGCACGGTGCCAAAGCGGCGCGTGTCGAGGTACCACCACATGTCCTTCATGGGGATGCCACGGCGCTCGATCTCGCTCATCAGCTTGTTGTAGTCGGCCTCGCGCTCGCTACCACCAATGATCTCGCCGATCATGGGGAATAGCACGTCCATAGCGCGAACGGTCTTGCCGTCCTCGTTCTGCTTCATGTAGAAGGCCTTGATCTCACGCGGGTAGTCGGTGAGGATGACAGGGCGCTTAAAGTGCTCCTCGACGAGGTAGCGCTCATGCTCGCTTTGCAGGTCCACACCCCAGTCAACGGGGAATTCAAACTTCTTCTTGGCTGCCTTCAGGATCTCGATGCCCTCGGTGTAAGTCAGGCGCACGAACGGCTCCTTCAAGACGCTGTGCAGGCGCTCGATCAAGGTGTTGTCATACATCTTGTTGAGGAACTCCAGGTCGTCCTGGCAGTGCTCGAGTGCGTAGTTCACACAGTACTTGATAAACTCCTCGGCCAGATCCATGTTGTCGGTGATGTCGTAGAAGGCCATCTCGGGCTCGATCATCCAGAACTCGGCCAGGTGGCGCGGGGTGTTGCTGTTCTCGGCGCGGAAGGTGGGGCCAAAGGTGTAGATGGCACCCAGCGCGGTGGCGCCCAGCTCACCCTCGAGCTGGCCCGACACGGTCAGGCTCGTGGATTTGCCGAAGAAGTCCTTTGAGTAGTCGGTCTTGCCGTCCTCGGTCTTGGGCAGGTCGCCCAGGTCGAGGGTGGTTACCTGGAACATGTCGCCGGCACCCTCACAGTCACTGGCGGTGATCAACGGCGTGTGCAGGTAGAAGAAGCCCTTCTGGTTGAAGAAGTTGTGGATGGCAAATGCCAAGTGGTGACGAATGCGGAACACGGCACCAAAGGTATTGGTGCGCATGCGCAGGTGGGCCTTTGAACGCAGGAACTCCAGCGTGTGGCCTTTCTTCTGCATGGGATAGTCCTCATCGCATGTGCCGTAGATTTCTACCGTTTTAGCCTGTACCTCAACGGTCTGGCCCTTGCCCTGGGACTGGACGAGCTGTCCCTCGACGTGCAGGCTGGCGCCTGTGGTGATGGGCCTGAGCTCCTCCTCGCTGAATTTCTCAAGGTCAATGACGATTTGCAGGTTGTTGATGGTCGAGCCGTCGTTCAAGGCGACAAACTGCACAAACTTGTTGCCGCGCCTGCTGCGCACCCAACCCTTTACGCAGACCTCTTGTCCCACCAGTGCGGGGTCAAAGATGTCGACGATTTTTGTTCGTTTCAAAGCCATTGTTTTATTGTTGTATTTCTTTTTTATTCCGACACAAACACCCCACGCCAAGGCGCCAAGTGATATTGTTTGACAATAAAATTAGTCTTTGCGGCTTAGCGAGAGGCTAGAGTCGGATGTGTTGTTATGTTTATTCAAATGAATTCTGTTTCAAGAAGTTCACCTCTTCCTGGGTGAGGTAACGCCAGCGGCCGCGCGGCAGGTTCTTCTTGGTCAAGCCTGCGAAGTAAACGCGGTCGAGCTTCACCACGTGATAACCCAGCGCTTCAAAAATGCGGCGCACGACGCGGTTGCGGCCCGAATGGATCTCGATGCCGGCCTGCTTGCGGTCGGTGGGCGAAACGTAGCTCACAGCGTCGGCATGGATGGGACCGTCGTCGAGCTCAACGCCGTCGGCGATGTGCTGCATGTCCTCCTCGCTGATGGGCTTGTCGGTCCACACCTGGTAAATTTTCTTCTTGACATATTGCGGGTGGGCGAGCTTAGCGGCCAGATCACCGTCGTTGGTGAGCAGGAGCACACCAGTGGTGTTGCGGTCGAGTCGGCCCACGGGATAGATGCGTTCTTCACACGCGCCCTTCACGAGGTCCATGACGGTCTTGCGGCCGTTGGGATCGTCGCTGGTGGTCACGCAGTCTTTGGGCTTGTTGAGCAGGATATAGCACTTCTTCTCGGTGGTCACTACCTCGCCGTTATACTCAACGATGTCCTTGGGAGTGATCTTCATGCCGAGTTCGGTAGCCACGTTGCCGTTCACCTTAACGAGTCCCTTCTGGATGTATTCATCGGCCACACGGCGTGAGCAGATGCCCGCATTAGCCATGAATTTATTCAAGCGGATCTCCATGTTGGGATCGATAGCCGGCTCCTCATAAATAACGCGTTGGGGTTTGGGCGTGAAACGCATTTGGGGCTTAGGACCCTGCTGGCGCTTGGGGCGCTGCTGATAACCGCCTTGGCGCTGGTTGTAGCCGCCCTGGCGCTGGTTGTATCCACCCTGGCGCTGGTTGTAACCGCCTTGACGCTGGTTGTAACCACCCTGACGGGACTGGTAACCACCCTGACGGGGCTGGTAGCCGCCTTGACGATTGTAACCGCCCTGACGTTGCTGGTAACCGCCTTGACGGGGCTGGTAGCCACCCTGGCGGGGCTGATAGCCGCCTTGCTGCTGTTCGGGGTTCATCGGGTTGCCCTCAGCGTTGGGATCATGCTCGCCCATAGCTTGAGGTTGCTGGTAGCGCTGCTGATAGCGGGGCTGATAACCACCCTGACGTTGCTGGTAACCACCTTGACGTTGCTGGTAACCGCCTTGACGTTGCTGATAGCCGCCTTGACGTTGCTGGTAACCGCCTTGACGTTGCTGGTAACCGCCTTGACGGGGCTGGTAACCACCCTGACGAGGCTGATAGCCCTGACGGTTGTAGCCACCCTGCTGACGCTGCTGGTAGTCATCATGATGCTGGATGCCCTCGGGGGCATTGTTTTCGTCGCCCTGATTTGGCTCATGGGCTTTGTACTCTACTTTTTCGTAGCGGCCATTCTCCATGTTCTCGTCTAAATTCGAGCTAGTCTCACCGATTCTGGGTCTTTTCGGCTTTTTCAAATTATCGTCCATCATATTGCAAAAAATGGTTAGAGATGATTTGTAAAAAATGTAAAAATAAAAGCGTTGAATTGGCCTCGCGGCCGGTTTAATCTAAAAATGAAAACGTTCTCTATTGTGTAGATAATTCTATTGTTTAGATGCAATTCTCAATTTGTGGGCGGTGAGGGATTCGAACCCCCGACCCTCTGCTTGTAAGGCAGATGCTCTGAACCAACTGCGCTAACCGCCCATAGCTTTTCGTAAAAGCACCGCAAAAGTACTCCTTTCTTTCTGATTACCCAAATTTTAGGAGTATTTTTTAAAATGGGCGGACTGTGGTGAGCTTCACGCACTGACGGCCCGCCCATTAAATGTTTAAGCGATTAACCCTTTACAGGTTGGGGTTGATCTTGCTCCACTCGCTGATGGGAGGAACGATGCCTAGAGTAACCAGCTCGTCGCGCATCTTGCACAGGTGCTCATAGCTGGCGTCGAGACGGGCGTTCTCGCTGGGAATTCCCTGCGGCACCTTGTAGGATGCACCGTTCTCGTCGAGCGTGGTGTCCATTGCCATCATGATGTGGTTGTACTTGTCGTTGTTCACGTAGGTGCCTACGGGGTAGTTGAACTTCTCACCGCCCATCGCTGCACGGATCATCTCTACCGACAGGTAAGCGGGGCTCTGGAACGAGCTGCGGCCGCGAAGCTTGATGATCTGGGCACCACCCAGGGTGACGTCACGCTTCATGTGCTCCCACTCCTCACGGGGGAATTCGTCGGTACCCATGATGTCGATCAACTTGCGTCCTGCAATCTCGACATGGCTGCCGAACACTGCCATCTGCTCGCCGTGGCCGCCATAGGTGGCGCAGCCGGTGATTTGGCTACGCATCACGTTGAACTTCTTGGCCAGAGCGTTCTGCAAACGCGTGGTGTCGAGCGCGGCAAGGGTAGTCACCTGGCTGGGTTTCAAGCCGCTGTACAACAAGGTCACCAGACCCGTCAGGTCGGCGGGGTTGAAAATGATGACCACGTGCTTCACGTCGGGGCAGTACCTCTTGATGTCCATGCCAAGTTCCTCGGCAATCTTGCAGTTGCCTGCCAGCAGGTCCTCGCGGGTCATACCATCCTTGCGGGGAGCACCACCACTGGAGATGATATACTTAGCGTTAGTAAATGCTTCCTTAACGTCAGTGGTAGCAACGATATTCACATCGCCGAAACCGCTTTGGCGCATCTCCTCGGCCACACCCTCGGGTGAGAACACGTCATAGAGGCAGATGTTGTTTGTCAAGCCCATCATCAGGGCCGTTTGTACCATGTTTGAACCGATCATGCCAGCAGCGCCGACGATGACCAATTTGTCATTAGTTAAAAATGCCATTTTATTATATCTTTAAAAATTATGATTAATACCAATTTGAAATTTTACCAGTGCAAAGGTAGTCATTTTTGGGCACTGCCACAAGCAAATGGTTACATATTATGATTAAATATTGTGAAATATGCTGGCTTTGGTGGTGTGAAATCACGGTTTCAACCAACTAAAGTCGTGGGGTGGGGGCATGAAGTCTAAAAAAAACACTACCTTTGTCCCGGTTTTTGAAATCGACGCGATGGAACAGGAATTTGCATCACGGTTGTTGGAATCGGCGGTCAGCGAGTTCGCCAAGCTGCCAGGCATTGGGCGTAAGACGGCGCTCAGGCTTGTGCTGTACCTGCTCAAGCGCGACGAGCAGGAGGCCGTCAACTTTGGCGAAGCCATCATCAAGCTGCGTCGCGAGATCCGTTACTGTACGGTGTGCCACAACATCAGCGAGACCGAGGTGTGCCCTATCTGCTCCAATCCGTCTCGCGATGCCTCCACCGTCTGCGTTGTCGAGAATGTCAAGGACGTGATGAGCATCGAGAACACCCACCAGCACCACGGCCTTTATCATGTGCTGGGCGGACTCATCTCGCCCATGGACGGTATCGGACCTGCCGATATCGAGGTGGACAGCTTGGAGGAGCGGGTCAAGGCCGGAGGCATCAAGGAGGTCATCCTGGCCCTGAGCGCGACAATGGAGGGCGACACCACCAACTTCTATATCTTCCGTCGTTTGGCACCTTATCCCGACGTGAAAATCACTATTCTGGCACGTGGCGTGAGCGTCGGCAACGAGATAGAGTATACCGACGAATTAACCCTGGGCCGCTCAATCCTCAACCGCACCCTCTTTAGCGACACCTTCCACAAGGAATAACATTCAAAATGAAAACAATAAATTCAATAAAAACAATGATAAATTATTGATATTCAATTGTATTTGTTGTATTTATTGCTTTCTTTTTATTAGATTGTTTATAAGATGGCTGATAACGATTTTGCATATCGCCAGGAGGACGCCGAGAAGCGTCATCGCCGCCGCGAACAGGAACGGCAGCGTCGCCTGCGCCATGCCCGCGAGGAATACATCAAAAAGAAAAACCAGGAAGGATCACATTAAGCTATTGTTTTAGAGAAAACACTGTGGCTGTGTCATAATTCAACGTCGCAATATTTAACCGTGCTACGCACGGGAAATTTATACAAATTAATTAAAGAATTGATATAAAAATCCAATTTATTTTATTTAAATACAAATTTGTTTTAATTTCCCGCTCGTTAGAGCGGTTATTATTTCGGGCGAACATTTATGACACACCCTCCAGTTTTTAGTTGTTATCAGTAGTTTTTGTTGTCTGGTAATTGGTCGGCGAGGGCGAGGACTTGTTGGGTAAAGTCGTTGGGCGAGAGCTGGCATGATAGCCAGTGGATGGGAGTGCCGCGTTTTTCCATGCCTCTGAACCAGGTCATCTGGCGCTTGGCAAACTGGTGGATGGCGATTTCCAACTGGCGGAACATCTCTTCCTCGGTCAATTGGCCGATGACATATTGGGTGACAAACTTGTATTCCAAGCCGTAGTAGATGAGGTCTTCGGGGTCGATACCCTCGTCATTGATGAGGCGACGCACCTCGTCCACCATGCCCTCGTCCAAGCGGGCCCGCAGGCGGTGGCTGATGCGTTCGCGTCGTGTATCGCGGTCCACTTCAACGCCGATGACCAGCGCGTTTTCCATGGGGTGGGGCTCGGTTAGGGCTTTGAGTTCGGGATGCAATTCGTAGTAGCGGCAGATTTCGATGGCGCGTGTGGCGCGTGCCACGGTGTCAATGTCACTGTTGTTGCGGAGGGTTTTCATCGTCTTGAGCAGGGTGGTGAGTTCCTCCAATGACTTGCCAGCCAACTCAGAGCGAAGCTCCTCGTTGCGGGGCACGGGCGGCAGTTTGATGCCCTTGACGACGGTCTCGACATACATCCCCGTGCCGCCGCACATGATGACGGGCTTGCCGCGACCGCGGATGTCATTATAGACACGCTCAAAGTCCTCAAGAAACTCATACAGGCTGTAGCGGTAGCCGGCAGGACGGATGTCGATGAGGTGGTAGGGCACATCGTCATACTCGGCCAGGTCCTTGCCCGTGCCGATGTCCATGCCGCGGTATATTTGGCGTGAGTCGGCGCTGATGATCTCGCCGCCTATGGCCTTGGCCAGATGCACCGCCCGGGCAGTCTTGCCTGTCGCCGTCGGCCCCGTCACCACAAAAAAAACATCCCTATAATCCATCGGTCATTCCTTCAATTTGTATTCCACGAAATTTTTTTACAATGCGAATTACACAAATTAAACTAATTCAACGAATTTGTTTTTATTTTTCTAGCAGGTTATTGCTGTTGCAAACACGAGCAGTTTCTAAACTTGTGGAACCAAAATTCGCTAGAATTCCAAGTCGGTATCCAGTCACTTTTAGGTAATTTTTTACTTGACTTTTATGAATATCAGCAATTTGAGAAACTGCCTTTAGTTCAATAATGATTTTATTATAACAAACAAAATCAGCAACATATTCCTTTGTGAGAGTGACCCCCTTGTAATTGATTTGTAGAGGTACCTCACGTTTGAAGGGAATACCGGCCTTCTTAAATTCAATTGCCAACGCTTCTTGATAAACAGCTTCAAGAAAACCACAACCCAATTCTCGGTGGACTTCCATTAAACAGCCTGTGATGTCATATGACTCTTTTGGATAAATCAGCATGTAGAATTAGTATAATTCGTGAAATTCGCATTAGCCCCGCAGGGAAAATTATTTGAGGTACTGGTCGTAGAACTCAAGGGCGCGCTTGTAGACCACATAGCGGGCCGAGCAGTCGCGTATGCTGTGGTTCATGTTGGGGAAGACCATCATGTCACAGGTGCGGTTCATGTCCACAAGCTTTGATACATACTGCATCGAGTTGACGATGTGCACATTGTCGTCGGCGCTACCGAACATGATGAGCACGCGGCCCTTGAGGTTCTCGGCGCGGTTAAGCGGGAAGTTGCTGTAGCCCTCGGGGTTCTCTTGGGGTGTGCGCATGTAACGCTCGGTGTAGATGCTGTCATAGAATCGCCATGTGGTCACCGGTGCGATGCTCACGCCACAGGCATAGTTACTACCCGGCTCGCTCATCGCCATGAGCGTTTGGAAGCCGCCATAGCTCCATCCCATGATGCCGATGTGGTCAGCGTCCACCCAGGGCTGGCTAGCCATGTAATTGGCAGCAGCCACAGCGTCTTCGGTCTCATATTTTCCCAGGTTCAGGTAGGTAATGGACTCAAAATCCTTACCACGGAAACCCGTGCCACGGCTGTCCACCTCACACACGATGTAGCCTTGGGTGGCAAAATACTGTTCCCAGCCCATGCGCCAGCGATTGACCACCTCCTGTGAGCCGGGACCGTTGTAATGCTCCATAATGACAGGATACTTCTTTGACGGGTCAAAGTCCACAGGCTTAATCATGTAGCCGTTAAGGGTATAGCCGTCGTGCTCCATGGTGAAGAATTCCTTCTTGGGCACGTCCACGGCAGTGTAACGGCGAGCATACTCCTCGTTGAGCTGCAGGTCGCGCACACGCTTGCCCTTGCGGTCATAGATGCGGTACTGATGGGGGGTCTGGGCATCGCTGTAACAGCCCACATAATAACTGAAATCTCCGTTGAAGATAGCTGATGCGGTACCTTGGCCGTCAGCAGTTGAGGGAGCGAGGCGTGTCACCTTTCCCTTGGCATCGACATACTCAACAACACGGTTCAACGGACCGCAAGAGGCCTGATAGTAGAACCGTTTAGTGGCTTTGTCGTAACCGTAGAATTGGGAAATGATGCGGTTGTCGTCATTGGTGAGCTGGCGCATGAGGTTGCCGTCCAAATCATATTGGTAGAGCTGCATGTAACCCGAGCGCTCGCTGGGAATGACAAAGAAATTGTCCTCGTATTGCACCTGTTGGCTGGTCTCAGCATCAACCCAGGTGTCGGAGGTCTCGTGATAAACCTGCTTGGCATCGCCCGTGCGGGGATTGACAGCATAGATGCGCAAGTCGTTTTGGTGACGGTTCAGACGCTGCACCATCAGACGTTGAGGATCGGGGCTGAAGGTGATGTGGCAAACGTAGTCCTCCTCATCAAGGGGCACGTTTAACTGCTTGAAGGAGCCATCGATAACATCATAGCAGTGCACGGTCACCACCGAGTTTTTCTCGCCCGCTACAGGGTACTTGAAGTCATAGCGGCCAGGATAGAGCTCATACTCGTCCTTGGGGTTGCAGGTGCCCTGATAGATGACCATCGAGGCCATCTTCACCTGGCTTTCATCCCAGCGAAGGAACGCCAGCGAGCGGCTGTCACTCGACCAGTTCAAGGTGTTGAGCATTCCCAATTCCTCTTGGTACACCCAATCGGGCACGCCGTAGATGATATTGTTTTTCTTGCCGTCATGGGTGACTTGAACTGTCGTGCCGTCCTCCAGATTGCGCACAAACACATTGTTATCATTGACATAGGCTACACGCTTGCCGTCGGGTGAGAGGGTGGCGATTTCCTCGCCTCCGCCGTCACTCAACGACTTGAGCGTCTTGTTCTTCAGATCATAAACGTAGTAGTCTGCACTGAAACTGTAACGGTAAATCTCCTGTGAATTGTTCCACAGCAGCACATATGCGCCGTCGGCTGTCACCTCAAAGTCATCCCAACCCGTCACCAACTCATTGCGGGTGTCGACCAGCACGCTCTCGTTGCCCTTGGCATAGCTGATTCGGTTAATAGCATTGCCGTCGTCACTCAGGCGGTAAAAATAGCGGCCGTCGCTCTTACTGGGCTGCATCGCACCGATGCCGCGTGGCGAACTGCCGCGCAATACACATTCTTCAAGCGTCAGTGCGCTAGCGCCCAACGCCAGCACCATCATCATGATAATAAGAAATGACTTTTTCATAATCCGAGTTCCAAAATCTGGTTTGCGCTGTCTTTAGTGTTCACTTTTTCGATAATGTGCTTCACCACACCCTGTTCATCGATGATGAAGGTAGTGCGCACGGTGCCCATGTAGGTGCGGCCAGCCATCTTTTTCTCGCGCCATACGCCGAAGGCCTGGTTCAGCGCCGTGTCGGTGTCAGCGATGAGCGGGAAGGGCAGACTGTACTTATCGGCAAACTTCTGGTGGCTTGCAGCACTGTCCTTGCTCACACCCAGCAAAGCAAAACCTGCGCGCTTGAGCGCGCCATAGCCTTCAGATAGGCTGCATGCCTCGGCAGTGCATCCAGGCGTGTTGTCCTTTGGGTAGAAATAAATGATGAGTTTCTTACCGGCAAAATCGCTGGCTTTCACTTCGTTGCCATTGGCGTCCAAACCCAGGAATTCGGGAATCTTATCTCCAATCTTCATAGTGTCATTCAGTTTTAAAGTTTGATTAATTTTACAAAAGTAATAAAAAATCGGCAGTCTATTGTCAAGCCAACGAAAAAGCAATCACTTTTTCATTGAACATCTGAATAAATTGAGGCATTATTGACCCAGCATGGCACGCTGGGTAATAAAAATGGTGCCCTTTTGTCCTTGTGTCAGGTTTTTTAGTAATTTTGCATCCCATAATTGCAATTCTTCCACAGACGGTTGCGGAATTTTTAATTCATCAATGGAAATACAGAATACAACTAACTCACCCCAATCGGGACAGGCTGGCACAAAGCGTATCGAGTATATTGATGCCCTTCGCGGCTTCACTATGTTCCTCGTTGTGGTGTGTCATGTGTCATTATTTTGTTTTGGCGTGTTCGGGCGTGGTTACACGTATGTAGCCTTTGTATTGCAAGTAGTCATGCCTTTGTTCTTTTTCATCAGCGGCTTTGTGATGTATAAAGCTGATATGAAATGGAATGTTGGTCAGATAGTTAAGTTTTTCAAAAAGAAGATACCGGTTCTGTTAATTACACCTTTCATCTTCTTTGCGGTCTATGTGTTCACGTACGACAAGAGCATGATGGAAGGACTGTTTGAGGTGGGCAAGTTTGGTTATTGGTTCACCTTCGTGCTGTTCGTTTATTATGCTATCTATGTGACCGTTATGTCCATTTGTCGCAAATGGTGGGTAGACATTGTGCTGGTGCTGGTAGGTTTGTGTGTTTACTTTGTTGTTTGGCCGGGGTACAAGAGCTATGTCCCAGTGCCTGATGATGTTCTGTCATTACTAAGCGTAGACCGTTGGCATCATTTCATCTTTTTTGTATTAGGCATACTCACCAGAAAGCATTTCAAAAAAGTAGAGAATTTACTAGAAGGAAAATGGTTCGTGATGGTTTGTTTGCTATTTTATTTTCTCGATAACGCATTTGCCAAGGCTCTGCCAATCAATGGTGGGGTGGTACTGCCATTCATGTCTTTTACTGGAATTGTGATTGTTTTCAAATTCTTCAGGAAGAATCAGGCCGTGTTATCCAAGGAGCATAGTTTGGGAAGTGA
>JAEEGK010004006.1_pt1 | contig 36354 bp, 42 predicted proteins | sample 8958771 | NCBI WGS metagenome assembly JAEEGK01 (sample SAMN16246547, study PRJNA631951) | gut metagenome | biome: gut microbiome; feature: rumen; material: SC-attached | host: Bos | place: Iran: Karaj | collected 2018-10 | reverse complement strand
CCCAAAGTCTCTAAAAAAGTTCATATTTGGGGTAATATTGCATCAAAAAAACCCAAATATTTGGGTTTTCAAAAAAACTATTTTATCTCTTACTGAATTGTGGAGCTCTACGTGCTTTCTTAAGACCATATTTCTTACGTTCTTTAACACGTGGGTCTCTTGTAATAAATCCAGCATTCTTTAAGATATGTCTATAACTATCTTCTCTTGATTGATCAGTATTAGCATCAAATGCAAGTAATGCACGAGTAATACCTAAACGAATTGCTCCAGTTTGACCTGAGAATCCACCACCAGTTACTTTAATATCGATATCAAATCTATTTTCATTTCCAGTAACTACAAGTGGTTGTTTTAAATCCATAACTAATGTAGCATATGGCATATACTCATCAACATTAACTCCGTTAACAGTAATATTACCAGTTCCACCAGTCATTCTTACTTGAGCAATACTTCTTTTTCTACGACCTGTTGCAGTCCATTCTTGTTTTTTACTCATAATCTTTCCTCCTAATCAACTTTCAAAGCTTCAGGCTTTTGGGCTTCATGTTTATGATTTGCATCAGCATAAACAAATAATTTCTTACCCATTGCTCTTCCTAAACGATTGTGAGGAAGCATTCCTTTAATAGCTCTTGTAACCATTTCTTCTGGATATTTTTCAACCATTTCCTTAGCACTTCTTTCTCTAAGTCCTCCTGGATATCCACTATGGTTATAATACTTTTTGTCTTCTAACTTATTACCAGTTAAAACAACTTTTGCAGCATTGATTACTATTACATAATCTCCACAATCAACATGAGGAGTATAAGTAACTTTATGTTTACCACGTAAAACATGAGCTGCTTTAGTAGCTAAACGACCTAAAGTTTGACCTTCAGCATCGATAACATACCATTTTCTTTCAATATTTTCCTTTTTTTGCATAAATGTTTTCATAAAAATTTCCTTTCATTACCGCATTAATTCAGTTTTCCCAGGACTAAAGTAAATTGGTAAATAAAATGTACCGATTAAAATTATATGAAAAAAAGTGCAAAAAATCAAGCAATTTCGTACACTTTTTCCAATTAATACACTATTTTTGTCAAATATAGGCCACAAGCTGGAGCAACAGATAGTTTTTTATCAATTTCCGGATTATCAAGTAAGTATTTAACATCACTTATATCTACTCTACTTTTACCAACATCTACTATAGCACCAACCAAATGACGAACCATATAACGATAAAAACCAATACCTCTAAATTTTATTTCTATAATATTATTTTTAACACTTAAATTAACATCATATATTATAGAAGTATAATCATCTCTTTTACCACTAACAAAATTATGAAAATCATGATTACCAACAAATAATTTACATGTTTCCTTCATCTTTTTAATATCTAATGATTTTTTTACTTGATAATAATAACCAATTTGATTATCAGATAAAACTCCATTAACTATTCGATAAATATAAGTTTTTTCTTTAACTGAATGACGAGCATGAAAATCATTTTGAACTTTTTTAAAACTAGTTATTTCTAAATCTGGTTCAATTTTTTCATTAATCAATTTTAATATTTCATTACTGAATTCTTTATCAGTATCAAAATGAGCACATTGATCAAGAGCATGAACCCCAGCATCAGTTCTACCAGCACCTTTAATTACTATTTTTTCTTCCAAACATTTACTTAAAATATTTTCCAATGTACTTTGAACATTTTTTAAATCATTCTGACGTTGAAATCCATGAAATTTAGTTCCATCATATTTAAATCTAATTAAATATCTCATGATTTAATCCTATATATAGCCTTTAATAATTCATCTAACTCTTTATAATGTTGAATTCTAACCCCTAATTTCAATGATTGTAATGTAAATTTAACTAACATAGGAATATCAGCATATAATTCTAGTTGAACATCATAAATATCATCAGTGTGATAAACTATTTTTTGATTGTTGATAACATATATATTATCAACACAATCCAAAAATAACTCTGGATTATTATCAATTAATATTATACGATGATTATATTCTGTTATTTTTTTAAATAATTTTTTAAAATAATCTATATCTTTTTTTAATAATCCTTTAGAAAAATCATACAAAATAATATCATCATCTAATAATTTACTAGCCAGTATTACTCTATTTTTATCTCTACTACCTAAGGCATCAAAATCAATATCTAAAATTTTAGTATCCATTTTAACCATTCTAAATGATTCACTAACTTTTTTAGTAACAATATCTTTTACTTTTTTACCACTATAATCATTTTTATCTTTAATATCCGAAAACACCCCAATTATTTTACCTTGTAACTCACTTAATTCCATAACTCACCTGCTAAAGAATCAATATCATAGAATTCTTCATTAATAACCCCATATGCTTTTAATTGAGTTGATAAATCAACTATAAATGGTAATCCATAGCCAATTCTTTTAAGTGTTTTTTCTTCTTTTAATATATCATTTCTTAATCCTTCAAGAATTATATTATCATTATCAAACACAATCATATAATCACAAAAAATAGCTTCTTCAATATTACTAGTAATATTAACATACTTTATATTTTGTTTTTTTAATAACTCAAAAATACTTCTTTTTTCAAACTTACGCAAGTTATATAATGTCTCATTAAATATTACAGTTTTAGAATTAAAAAACTCCAACTTTTGTTTTAACTCATCATATTTTACACTAGCATCAATTATTGGATATCCTGCAAATTTATCAAGTAATGTTTTATTTATATTATTACTTAATATGCAATAATTATATTTATCATCAATCTTCATAATATAAAACTACCTCATTACTAGCCAAACTTTTAGCCACATCAATTACCCTTTGATTAGTGCTTCCCCTAAAACGTACATTAAGACTTTTTTTATTTAAAACAAATCTTCCATCAACCAATACATCCGTATTCTTTAATAATTCCATTTTATCTGAATCATTTTCCTTAATAAGTTCATCATATGTATATCCAGTATATGTCCATACATTTAATCCAATTTCATGAGCATATTTTGCAAGTTCTGCAGCTCCGGCAGCTTGAAAAAAAGGATCTCCTCCAGATAAAGTAATACCTTGTTGATATTTAAAAGACTTCAATTCTTTTTTTAATTCTTTAGTATCATAAGGTATACCACCTTCAAAATCATGAGTTTCAGGATTATGACATCCAAAACAATTATGTCGACAACCTTGAAACCAAATAACTGTTCTTATTCCTTCCCCATCAATAATACTATCTTTTTGCATTGGAGCAGCTAATCTAACTTCCATTTATATCACTTTCCTTTTTTTCTTTATCCTTTTTTACTAATTCATTAATCTTTATAAAATGATGATTTATACCAGATTTACCAATCCGATAATCAACTTCTTGTGTTATTATGTCAGCTAATTCTTGAAAACTAGATTCCGGATATTTTTCACGGGCCTCAGCTACAATTCTTGTTTTTTCATCCAATAAATCAAATAAATCTCTATCTCTTAAATACTTAATATTTTCTAATTGTACTTGACCAGCTTTAAATACTTTTTCTTGATTAGCTATTTCACAATTATTTAATCTATTAACCATATTTTTATGATCACGATATATTCTTATATCTTCAAAATAGAATAATGAATTAGTAGCTTTAAACATTTTAATTAAATCACTGATACTTTCCCCTGATTTAATATATACTATTGTTTTATAACCACGTTTAACAACTTTACTATTTAAATTAAAACTATTTAATAAATTTTGAACTTGTCTAGCCAGTCTTTCTTTAGTAAAAATAAATTCTAAATGATAGCGACTTGTCCTAGGATCAGTTGTATTACCAACTGCCAAAAAAGAACCTTCAATAAAAGCTATTTTTTCTTCATCAGTAACAAGGGTTTCCAAATCTATCCTAGTTCCAAGACTAATATCTTCCTTAATAAAATCAACTTTCTCTTTAATAGTTAATATATATATTTGTTTAACTTTAAAACGCTTTTGAATCCTAACAGTAATTATAGGATTAACACTATATATTTGTTTAATCTCTTTATATATTCTTCTTGCTATACTAGCATTTTCAACCGTAATATCTATTTTATTATTATCAAATTTACCTATACAATTTAATATTGCCATTAATTCATATCTAGCTTCTAGAATATTAAAATCATTTTTAGATATCTCTTCTTTCAAAGAGGTAGTGAATGTCATTTTTCACCATCCATTAAATAAGAAAATATTAAATAACCAGTTTTTAAAGCATCATGACGATACATACCGTCTTCAACTAAGAATAGTTTATCAGCAATAACATGAACTCTTTTATCTTTAAATTCATTCATATCCAATATTACAGGATCTTTTTGTTCTTCAGTAGCATATTTTCTAGCCAGTGTACTACTCATAACAGTATTATTAGCAATAACTACATCTAATTTATCTTTGCCTAAATACTTTTCCAAATAATCTATATGATCTGCAACAGTAAAATCATCAGTCTCTCCCGGTTGTGTAAATAAGTTACATATATACATCTTTTTAGCCTTAGAATTATTTATTTTATCAACTAAACCTTTATCTATTAAATGAGGACTTATGCTTGTTAATAAACTACCTGCTGAAAAAATAATTAAATCAGCTGATTCAACAGCCTTAATTACCTTTGGATTTACCACCCAATCTCGATCATATTCAACTTTAACAATTTTTGCAGCACATTTTGTTACTTGTTCTTCCCCAAGAACTTTTTTACCATCACTAGTAATACCAACTAAATTAATATCATCTTCAGTTAATGGTAAAATAGTTCCTTTAACATCAAGTAATTTTTCCATAACAGGTAATGCTTCAGCAAAGTTTCCTTTTAAGTCCAATAAAGCAGTCATAAGCAAATTCTTTATTGAATGAATACCAATGGTTTTAGATTTAGTAAACCGATAATTCATTAAATCAATAATATCCTGATTGGTATCTGCCATACTAAGCATTACTTTCGTAATATCACCAACTGCAGGAGTATGCATTTCTTTTCTAAGTAAACCAGTCGATCTACCATTATCACATACTGAAACAACAGCAGTAATATCAATAGGAAATTGTTTAATTCCCTTTAACAGTTGTGAAAGTCCACTACCTCCACCAAAAATAACAATCTTTTTCATAAACATCACTAACCCTAGTGTATCATATTTATTAATTATTTTCTATATAAAAGGTAAACCTCTTCTTTTTTTAACGCCATTATTTACTTCATAACAGTTTTCAATAATAATAAACGCTTTAGGATCTAATTCTAGAACCCTTCTTTTAAAAGAATAATAATCATTATTATCAATTACACACATAATTAAGAAACCATCTTTACTAGTATATCCACCCTTACTAGGTATAATAGTAAATCCTGATTCAAAATCCTTAACAATTAAACTCTTAATCTTCCGATACTTCTTGGTCTGAATATAGAATACTTTACTAGTTAACGTACCAAACATAACCTTATCAACAAATATAGTTGATACTGTTAAAATAACAAATGAATATACACCTTTAGTAAATCCAAATACAGTCATACCACAAATAATAACTATAATATTAGCAAATACCATGGCTTTTGATTCAGCAACATGCAAATATTTACTAATTATTTGCATAATAATATCACTACCACCAGTAGTAAAACCACTTCGATAAATGAGTCCACTACTAACTCCATAAACAACAATCGTAAAAACAAGAATTATATAAAAATCATCAGTAATAGCTAAAGAATTAATTGCAGCAGCAATTGGTTTTGTTAAAAACATCATCAAAGGGTATAGTATAGAACCAACAATATTTTTCTTTGTAATAGTCCACCCTAACAAAGCTAAACTAAATAACAATAAAATAAAATTAGTTGCATAGATAAATACTGATGGCTCCCAACCAAACAATCTTTGAGTTAAGATTGAAATACCACTAAACCCAGATACTACTAAATTGTTAGGATTTAATAGCGTATTAAAACATAGAGCATACATAAATACTCCAACAACGAAAGATAAACCTTCGATTACAGCTTCCCGAACATCAGTATCTTTCATCTAACCACCTATTCTATTATCATTATAAATCAATTAATAATTTTTAGCAATTATAATCTTTTAAAACATATACATTTATTAGAGGTGACTAATAATGAATGGTACATATTACCAAAATCCTACTTTTCCAACCAATAATTATGGAACACCACCAAATAATATAAGCATAAATGATAATAATTTATATTCTGAACAAAGTTATATTGAAAATATCTTAAGAATGAATATTGGAAAAAAAATTAAAGCTTACGTTTCTTATCCCGATAGTAGTGCATGGCAAAATAAAGTTTATGAAGGAATAATTGAAGCAGCTGGTAGGGATCATTTAATAATAAAAGATACCACAAATCAATTATGGTATCTAATTAGAATTATTTATTTAAATTATGTTGAATTCCCTGAACCAATTAATTATAAATATCCTATTTAATCATCTAAAAAATCTTTTAATTTTTTAGTATTTCTCGGATGGCGCATTTTTATTAATGCCCTTTTTTCTTGCAAAGAAATACTCTGTCTACTACAATTAAATATTTCAGCAACCTCTTCCAAACTTTTACGATGTTTATCATCAAGTCCATATCTTAATAATATTATTTGTTGCTCCCGATGACTTAAACTTTTTAAGGCATCCCTAACTATATCTATTTTTAAATTATCTATTACATTATTTAGTAATTCATCTTCATCAGTACCTATTATATCTTCAATAGTTAAATCATCATCTTCGCCATAAATATGATCATCAAAACTAATTACGTCACTATGTTTATCATTCTTTTTAATATCCTTTTTCATTTCTCTATCAATAGAAACAGCCAAATACGATGAAAAAGCCTTAATAGATACATTTTTATAATCAAAGCCATTAATAGCTTTTAATAAACCTAAATTACCTGCAGACATTAATTCATCAAATGACAATCCTTTACCTATATTTTTACTAATAAAAAAGCCAACTAATCCTTGATTACATTCAACTAAAACAGTTAAAGCATCTTTATCTTCATATTCTCTCCAGGCAATTAAAAATCTTTTAGTCTCATCCAAACTCAATTTTCTAGCCATATTATTTACTTCCTTTTCTTGTTCTAATAAAATGTTTTTGATAACCTAATTCTTCAGCTTTAGACTCCACTGCCCTAACAGTTCTTCCCAATTCATCTGCTATTTCTTGATAAGTCATATTTTGATAATTATCTTTTAAATATTTTAGTTCTGATCCTTTCCAAAATTGGGGAAGACTATAACTGTATCCACTATTACGAACCAAGTTAGCAACAGACCATTCACTTCTATTAAGAAGTATAGCTATTTCTTGATAAGATTTTCCAGCCTTTATCATATCAATAGCTTTCTCTTTTTCTTCATCCGTCCAATACCTGTACCACATGGGATTCTCTACAGCATCCCTTTTTCTTTTTTCTAGTAACCAATCTGGTTCTGGTCCTAACATATTAATATCAATACATCTAGAATCCCACTCATTTTGATTATTCTTTAAAAAATCCATTAAATCAGCCCAAATAACATAATAATATGCTTTATCACTAGTTAATTTTTTTTGCTTTAAATTAAGTCCTAATTTAACCCAAGTCCTTAAAATTCTATCCCTTGATACTGAAAGTAAATCAGCCATATCAGAAACTGTTATTATTTCATAATTATTATTAATCATTGAACCTAAACCCATCCTAATAGCCTTAACTTTTAAAGCAAAAACCGTCCTTTTCATTTTTTTAGCAATTAATTCAACTCTTCTATTACCCCATTCATCCTGTAATATCTCTTCTTCTTCCTTAGTCCACTTCCGTCCATTTTGAATTAATATAATCCCTAATTTTCTAGCTTTTAAATATATGGCATTTTCACTTCTATTCATAATTTTAGCTATTTCTTTATAATGATAATTATCCGCCAAAAGTTTTAATTGTTCTATTTGTTCATCAGTCCATTTATTAGATGTTGGCAATTCTAAACCATGTTCTTCTGCAACTCGACACACAGCTTCCCAAGAACAACCAAATCTTTTTTTCATACTATGGGCTGATTCTTTACCCCAATTTTTTATAATATAGATTATTTGATCATCAGTAAATTCATATCTATGTCCGCGCATGAAATCATCCCCTAAGTAAATGTTATTATATCACAAAAAAAGTAGATAAATAATATCTACCTTTAATTAAACCATTGAGTTCTTGAATAGAACCATGAACCTCTTCCAGGATATCCTGGAGGATTTATTAAATTAGCTACATAATTAGAATAACTGGTGTAATATCCTTTTGAAACAGAAACGTGTAAATGAGCGCCAGTAGTACATGTATCATAGCCACCATATCTTTTGGCAGTTGTATAACCACCAGACTTACCTATTACTGTATCAGTGGTAACTTTATCACCTTTTTTAACATTTATACTTAATAAATGAACATATGATACCGTATATTTTTGACCAGCAACTATACATTGAACATATACTTTGTTACCTCCACAACTACTTTTATAAACAACATTAAATACTGTTCCTGCAGCTACTGCATAAACTTTAGTTCCTTCAGCAACTCCAATGTCAATACCACTATGGAAATTAGCTTTACCATTTAATGTTCTCCATCCAAACAAACTGGTAATTCTTCCTTTACTAACTGGTTTTAACCAACCTGGATTATTAATATTACTTGAACAAACATCTAATCGATCATTATCTTTACATCCTAAATTAACGTAATAGTTAATAGTTTCCTTAATGTTATATATTTCCTCGTTAATATCAATACCATCATCCATTAATGCTAAATACCTAGAATCTAATTCTTTAATCTTTTGTTCATAAGAAGCAATATTATTCTCTAACTCTTCCTCATATTTTTTTAATTCAACTTGTTTTTGCTCTAATTCAACAATACTTCTATCTAATGTATCAAGCATTTCCTTATTATAAGCTAAAATACGATCAACTGCATCCATTCTCATAATTAATTCAGTCATATTAGATGAATCAGTAAAGAAATCAACATAAGCATTTTCACTACTCATTATTTGATAGAATTTCATTAATTCTTCTGATTTACCTTTATATTCCTTAATTGTTTTTTCAGCTTCTGCAATATCATTTTTAGCTTCAACTATCTTATTTTCAGATTTTTTTATCTCATCATTAGCATTTTTTATATCTACATTTTTTTGATTAATTTGAGATTTAGTTTGAGTTTTTTGATTATCTAGATCTTTTTTCTTTTTTTGTAATGCTGTTAATTCATCCTTTAATTCTTTTAAAGTAGTAGCTTTAGAATTATTTACCTTTGCAGCAGCTATTGCTTCAAGGGGAAAGAAAAAATTAGTAAAAACAATCATTAATATTAATAATATACTTATACAATTCTTAACTATAGTTTTCATATTTTCAAATACTTTCTTACAGCTTTTAAAGAACCATACATACCTACTAAAGCCCCTAGAACAACTAATACTATAGATACCATAAACACAAAATTATATGGCTTAATTAATGTAATCATATTAGTAAATATATGACCACCTAATTGACTATATAATATTACATATCCATAAATAGTTATACATACAGGTATTATAGAACCTATAACTCCAATAAAGAAACCTTCAATAATAAATGGTAATTTAATAGCTATATTACTACTACCAACTAAACGCATTATTTCAATTGATGTTCTTCTACTAAATATAGTTAATTTTATAGTATTACTTATTAGGAATACTGTTACTACAACTAAAGCAGCAACAATAACTATAACGATTTTCTCTACTACATCAAATATGGATATAATATCTTCAACCATACCTTCACCATATTTAACTGTTTCAACTCCCGTTATACTTTTAATATAATCTGCAGTCTTCTTCAAATCATGAGCATCTTTAACTTTAACAGTAAATGAATCAAGTAAAGGATTTTCATCCAAATAGTCTAAAACAGTTTCAAATGTTTCAGAATATCCTTGCATCTCCAATTTCCATTCATCTTTAGTTTTTCCTATAACATCTGTTACATTTTCATAAGATTTGATATCAGCTTCAATATTTTTAATATCCTCTTCAGTTACTTCATCTTTTAAATAAACTATAATACTTAATTCTTCTTCTATTTTCTTATTAGTACTCTCAATATTAGCAGCAAATATGATAGCTACTGATACTAACAATAAAGTAATAGTTGTACAAAGAATTGATGCAATACTTAAACTAAAATTTCTAATAAAACTCTTTGCAGCATCTCTTATACATCTTCTAAATATTCTAAACATTTTCATTTGGCTTTATAACTTCCTTTCGCATAATCTCCAGCAAGTACACCATGATCAATTATTAATACTCTTTTCTTCATTCTATTAACAATATCTTTATCATGAGTTGCCATTATAATAGTTGTTTTAAGATCCTTATTTATCCCCTCAATTACATCCATAATTTCTTTAGATGTTTCAGGATCCAAATTACCTGTAGGTTCATCACATATAATTAATTTAGGATCATTAACTATAGCTCTTGCAATACAAACTCTTTGTTGTTCTCCTCCAGATAATTCTCCAGGATAAGATCTTACTCTTTCTTTTAAACCAACTCTTTCTAATGCATCTAATACTTTAGGACGAATTTCCTTATCCTTAGCACCAACACATTCTAAAGCAAATGCTACATTTTCATATACAGTTAACTTGGGTAATAATTTAAAGTCTTGAAATACAATGCCAATCTTTCTTCTTAATTTATATACTCTTCTATTTCTCAATTTGCCAACATTAACTCCCCCAACTATAACAGTACCTTTAGTTGGTTTTTCTTCTCTATATAGCATCTTTATTAAAGTAGATTTACCACTTGCAGTAAGACCAATAACAAAGACAAATTCTCCTTTTTCAATGGATACATTGATGTCTGTCAAAGCTGTAACACCATTTTTGTATGTTTTTTGAACATCTTTAAACTCTATAAAACTCATACTTCCTCCATTATTCTTTTATTATATCATTAATTCCATATATAATAAATAATAAAATAATTAATTGACAAAAAAAGGAACTAATTTGTTCCTCTTAATCATTGTCACCATATACTATTTTTTCAGTATCAACATATTCAAAAGCAAAACCATTAGCTTTTAAATCCAAAGTACAATGCATTATAACCAATTCATAATTATCTTCTGGTTCATCTATAGGATTCACATAAAGTTCAATATCAAGCAAGTTATTTACATATTTATAATCTCCCTCAAACGAAAATATATATCCACCATTAGCATCAAATAAAATATTCCGTGTAGGACCGGATGGGTATCCTAATGTTACAATAAAATGGTCATCATAATTACATAACCCAATAAACTCTAAATTGCTAGCATTATATATCAATCGTTCATCTAAATAAATACCGCTATCATTATTTCTAATATATTTTACTTTATGTTTAACTCCATTCAAAATCACCCCATCAATTATTGCTTCAGCAGGCCAAAATTCTTTAGGTACAGCACACCCATCTTTCCCTAAAGATAATTTTTCTATTACCCTATTCTTATTATTATCATTATTATTATAATGATAGTTGGTTTGATTATTTTCTTCTATAGCTTGTCCTTGACAATTTTTTTCTACTATCTCCTTTGTTTGATTATTATTGTTTATAATCTTATCATAAGTAATGTACCCACCTAATCCTAGTACACATATGACTAAAATAACAATTGTAATAATTAATTTATTATTCTTTTCCACCTATACAACCTCTTTCTGAATTTATTATAACATAATAACGTTCGTTATTATTTTTTAATTTTATTAATAAATTTATATAATTTATATAATCTTTTATTTATTGGTAAATCAAATTCTCCAATATATTCGATAGTTTCACCACCAAAACCACGTTTTACTTCATATACGCCATGATCTTTATCATTTGGATCAAGTATATTCTTAACTCCTAAGAAGTTAACGTATTTTAATCCTTGATTAATAGCATCTTTTATCATTTCTGGATACATTAAGTATTTTGGACAAAATACGCGATAATCATTATCCATACCACTAGTTAAAGAAACTACTTCATCATATTTAGTTATCGTTAACATCGAAGCAATATTTACTCCGTCTGGAAAGTCTTTAACTTCTTTTAATTCAGTTTGATATTTAGTTAATGATTTCATTAATTGCTCTCTTCTAACATTTAATTTATTACCAACATTAACTCTTTCCATCTCTTTATTTAAAGCAAGTTGTTCTTGTTCTAATTCATTAATTTTACTTTTTAAATTACTTAAATATTCTTGTTTATCAATATATACTAAATACATCTTACAATTATTACCATAATACTTAATTAGATTCTCATAAAATTCCCGTGAAAAACCTTTTATTTCCTTACGATCAATTGTATATTGAAAACACTTTAATACTTCATCTAAATTGTCAGTTTCTTTTATCTTTGCTCCTCTAAATACTGCTAGTTCCATATTCTTTTTAGTACTTTTACTCATTTCTTGCATTTGTTCTTCAAAAGAAGATTTAAGTGTTAAACGATGGACAAAACGAAATTGATATGCTTCAGCAGCCATATTAAATCCAAAATGTATAAATCCATTATTCTTTAATTCTTCAATTAATTTATTACTTTCTTCATTAACATTCCTATTTAAATCTTTATCATAAGTAGCAAGTATCACCGGAGGATCTATCTTAACCATAACAGTTGTTTTTTTGTCAAAATAATCAATTAATGCGTTTTTAAATGCTGGAATATCCTTATAATCATATATAAATCCTCTAGATGCATAAGCAATATAATATCTTTTCATTACTTTTAAATACATTACTAAAGAAGCTCCTACTAAAGTATCATTATCAAATAAACCAACTAATTCACAAGTTCTTCCTTCAGCTTCCTTTTCTTGCATCCATTCAATACTTTGATAAAAACTTTTTAAATCGCTTTTACTAACAAAATCTTCGTATTCTTGATTACTAATCTTCTGGATTATCACTAATATCACCCTTTATTTTTACTATGCCAAATGTTAACTTATGTAATAATTTATTAAGCATCTTTTTACCCAATATATGGTCTACTAATCCTAATTTAATAGTAGTAAATATATAGACAAAAGCTCCAATTAAAACATAGATTAAAATATATAAAATAGCATACATTCTACCTTGATAAATATATGGGAAACACCATTTAACTAGATATAAAACTACTAACATAGCAAAAATACATAATAATAATTTACCAAAGACAATAATTGAATCTTTTACTTTTATACCATCCTTTTTAATTAAAGTATAAGCAATAATACTAATAGCTACGATATAACCTAGGATAGTAGCAATAGTTGCTCCATAATAAGCTGGTAGACCCACATAATTACATAAATACATAAATGGTACATCAAATATAGCATTCATCGAAAAACCAAATATAACTGCTTTATAAACTGCTTTATATTCATTAATAGCTTGAGCTGATTGAATACCTATTAAATAAACATTACAGAACATCGATGTTAAAATACTAAATCTAAATATCATCGGTCCTAAAGTACTAGGTCCATAAAATACATTCCAAACTGGTCCCGCAAGAAAAGATAAACCTATAGCACATGGCATAGATACAAATAAAGCAATTTGTAATGCTCTATTAAAGATACTATCAACAGACTTTTGTTTCTTTAAAGTCCAAGCAGAAACCAAATTAGGTATTAAACTAACCGTTAAACCGGTAGCTATCGCATTAACTATCATATTAAGTTTATAACCCCAAGTAGTTAGGGCACTAGAAACAAATTCAGCTTCCTCTCCAGTAAAACCAAAATTACCTAAATTACGGATAATTAAAGTCATATCAACAATATTAAAGAAATTAACAGTTAAATTAATAACAATAAATGGTATAGCATAAGTAACAATCTTTTTTATTATTTCCTTATTAGTAATATTATCCTTTTTTTCATGTTCTATCAAATCAAGTTGTTTTCTATTGGATAAAATTTTCTTCATAATATAAAGAATAGCAAATAAACCACCAACAAAAGAACCAGCAATAGCTACTGCAACTCCAATAGAATAATCCATACCCATTAAAGATATAACTGTAAAACTACCACCTAGAACAACAATAATTCTTATTATTTGTTCTAACATTTGACTTACTGATGTTGGCCAAATAATTTTATGTCCTTGTAGATAACCACGAGAAACACTTAAAAATGGAATAATTAAAACCGATAAAGACACTACTCTAATAACCATGGCAATTTCTTCTAGAGAATTACCACCAACTTTATTACCAATAATAAAAGCTACTATTGGTTTAGCAAATATAAGCATTAATATAAAACAAAGAATTGATAAAGTAGTAACTATTTGAATACCTATCTTAAAACTACGAGCTTTAGCTTCATGTAATTTTTTAGAATCATATTCACTTACTAATTTAGCAATAGCAACTGGAATACCAGCTGAAGATATATTTAAGAATATTACATATATATTATAAGCATAACTATATAAAGTACTACCATTTTGACCAATAATTGAATAAAAAGGTATAACATAAAGCATACCTAAAACTTTGCTAAAAACAATAGCAAGAGTAGCAACAATAGTACCTTCAACAAATGAATTCTTCTTCATCATAATCTCTTTCCCCAAGATTAGTATACCAAAAAAAAAGCATTATGAAAAATTTAATGCAATTTTTTTAATAATTTATACACTTTTAATGCCAAGTTATAACCAAAATATACTAATTTATTAGTTATTAAATCAAATTCACCAACTAATTCAACTATTTCTGGATTATAACCTTTCTTTATTTCATAAATTGAATAATATTTACTATTAAGATCTATATTACCTGATATACCATAAAAATTACAATATTCTTTATGTTGTTTAATACATTCTTTAATATGTTCATTATAATAAGCATATTTAGGATTAAACTTTTTATATTCTGGAATTGTACCACTCATAAATGTAATTCCTTCATTACCTATAAATAAGCTCATTAAAGCTCCAATATCAATAGTTTTATTCTTTGTTAAACTTTTAGCATATTCTATTTCTTCATCTATTTTAACTAACTTTTGTTCCAATATATTTTTATGTTCAGTTAATTTCTTACCAACATTAACCTTTTCCATCTCTTTATTTAAATTAGATAATTCTTTATTAATCTCATCTTTTTCCTTTATTACATTATCTAAATATTCTTTTGTATCTATATAAGTTACATATAAATAAACATACTTATCCATTAATTCATACATTTTTTTATAATAACTAGCTGGTCTAATAATAAAATCTTTAGCATCACCAGCTTTTTTTAAAATATCCACAAAAGTATCTATTTCTGAAATATCTATTTTTCTTACATGAACACCAAAATTCCCTAACTTTAAGATATTCTTCCTAGTAGATTTACTAAAACTATTAAAAGTATCTTCATAATTACTATTTAACTTAAAACGACACAACCACCTTGGTTGCATGGTTTCAAAATCCATAGTATATCCATAATGCTTGTACTTAAGACATTTAAAATTGTTAATAACTTCCCCATTAATAACATTCTTATTCTTACCATCGCCATCATACAAAGCATAAATAACATTAGGATCAACTTTAACCATAAAGCCACGATATTTTTTAATATACTTTTTTAGTTCTTTAGTCCAATTACTTAATAATTCTTTATCATTAAGGTCAAATAAGAAGCCTCTTGGAGCATAAAATAAACTAAATCCCAAAGGAACTTTTTTTTGAAGTAAAAGTGTTACTCCTTTTAACTTTTTACCATCATATAAACCAAGTAAATGAGATTTCCAGCCATTTATTTCTTTTAATTTTCCCCATTCTGGTATTTGATATATGGAAATAAATTCATTTTTCAAAGCATAATCATTATATTCTTTTTCACTAATTACTTTTAATTCCATATTATCTCCTTAATTTACGATAAACCTTAAGCATAATTGGTAATATTTTATACATAAATGGTTTATTTACCAAATCAAATTCACCGATAAATTCAATATATTCATCTCCAAATTTTCTTTTAAAATCATGAAGATGAGCTAGATTCTTATAATTAGTATTGGGGTCCCCTACAGTACCAAATAAATCAAAAAATTCATAACCATTATCATGAGCATCTTTAATTGCTTCATAATAACTTCTTGAAACAGCAAATGTTTGATTAGCAAGATTATCACTACCAATATACAAACTCCAAGCATAATTCTTGGTATAAGTACAGACTAAAGAGCATACTACTATATCTTTATCTTCCATTTTAGAGAACTCTTCATAATCTTTATTTAGTTTTGTAAGTTTATTTTTAATATCAGCCTCTTTTTTAGGATTAGTCTTTAATAATTCTTCTTGATTTTTTATTTCATCTTTAATCTTTATACTAAGTTTATAAGGATTAAAACTAACATTAAAAAATTTCATATTTTTACCCATATTCTTAACAAAAGCATCATAATATTCTTTACTATGCGGATTAAATCCATCTTTACTACTATTAGATTGTAATAATCTATAAAAATCTTCTACATTTGGATTATTATCAATTACTAAATCATATTCATAACTTCTTTTTACAGACTTAAGAAAAGATTTATTCATAACTGCATCTATTTCATCCATATCTTTTTTTAAATTAATACGAAATGTATACCTTGGTTGATTACCCTCATACAATTTATTAAATCCTTTATGTTTATAACCAATACTCTTCATAAAATCAAGTAATTTATAATTATTAAATCCACCCGCAATAGGTACGGCATTACTATCTATATCTTGGTATTTAATATCAGGATCAAATTTTATATAAACATAATTATTATCCTTCATATACTTTTTTATATAATTAGTGAATTCCTTTATTAATTCATGATTATTATAATCAAGAATAAATCCCCTTGGTGAATAACCATAAGACATACCTAAAGGCATTTTCTTTTCTAGTATTAAAGCAGTAGCAACTAATTTACCATTATCATCTTTCATGCCAATATAATGAGGGATTTGATTTTTAGCATCACCACAAAATTGTCCCCATCCATAACTTTCAAGAAAATGAGCTTTAGAATGATTATCTACAAACTTAATATATTCCTCTTTTTTAATATCTGTAATAAATTGCATCTTATCACCAACCTATTATTATTTTACCAAATTGCCATTAAAATGTACATCAATTTATAACTTGTTACAATATCCAAAATATAGTACAATATAATAGGTGATACAATATGGAATGGTTAACAATTATACTAATTTTAATAGCAATTATAGGTGGTTTAGCTATAGTATATGCAATAATATATAACAATTTAGTAACAATAAAGATAAAAATAGATAAAGCGGAGGGGATTATTGATGAATCATTACGCCAAAAATATGATTTAATTTGTAAAATGAATACTGCTATAAAAAAAGCAACAGATAAAAAAGATTATTTAAAAGATTATATTGATCTTAAAGATAAAAGAATATCTAATTATGAAATGGATCGTAAATTAACTGAAGCATACAACATTATTCTAGAAGTTAAAAGTGATCATTCAGCATTAGATACTAAAGATTTCAATAAGGAAATAAAAGAAATGGAAGCAATAAATGAAACACTTGCTTCCAGTAAAATATATTACAACAAAAATACATCTGATATAAATGCCATAATAAAGAAATTTCCATCTAACATAGTTGCTAAAATTCATGGATATAAAATTAAACCATTCTTTGATGGCAAAAACATGCAAGATGAAATAATTGATGATTTTAAATTATAATGACCAATCAATAGTGGTCATTTTATTTTTCTCTAAAAAAGTATTAGTTTTAGAAAATGGTTTACTACCAAAAAAACCTGCATAAGCTGATAGTGGTGATGGATGGGGACTCATTATAATGTAATGTTTAGGGTTAGTTATTAACTTAGCTTTTTCCTTAGCAAAGTTACCCCATAAAATAAATACTACTGGTTCATCCTTTTTATTTAATAATTTAATAATATAATCTGTTAATGGCTCCCACCCTAAATTGCGATGTGATCCAGCTTTATGAGCCTCAACAGTTAATACAGCATTCAAAAGTAATACACCTTGTTTAGCCCAACCAGTTAAATCTCCGTTATCCTTAGGCTTAATACCTAAATCATTTTGTAATTCTTTATATATATTTTGAAGCGATGCCGGTATATCAATTCCTTTTTGAACAGAAAAAGAAAGTCCATGAGCTTGTCCTTCTTCATGATATGGATCTTGTCCAACAATAACAACTTTTGTATCTTTATAACTCGTATATTTTAAAGCATTAAATATATTATCCTTTAAGGGATATATTGTTTTAGAATCATATAACTTTAATATATTCTTATAAAATGTATTAAATCCAGGGCTATCCCAAACAACCTTTAATATTTCATCCCAATCATTTCCTACCATGTTTACCTCGCTTTTCTTTATTATAAAGATATAGGGCTTGATATGCAAATAAAGTTGTTAAAAACGAAAAAACAGCTGCCAAAATAAAGTTATATTTAAATCCCATAACTAAACATACTCCACATAAATAAGTACCAATAGAACGAGATAAATAAGTAACCATTTCTTTCAAATTAGCAAATGCTAATTGATCATCATTATCAAATCTATTAATATATGGGGCATCAGCTATATGAGTATAAGAAGAACTTAAAACCATCGTATAAAATAAAGCTATACCAAATGTCCAAACATTTGGAAAAATCCATGCCATAACATACATTATAGTTCTTCCTAAAAACTTAATAGATAAATTTATATAATTATTTTTAAAAGTAAATTTTGCTAGTATTAAAGCTGCTATTAAAACTGCAAATATACCAACACTTAATTTAATATTTGATGCCCAAAATGGCTCTAATGAGAATACATTTGTTAAAACCAATAAAACTAACCCCATTAGAATAAAATAACCAATATTAACAAATAAATTAAATAATAGATAAAATATTGATATTTTATCTTTTTTTATCTTCCTTAATAATCTAAGTAATATTTCATTTTCACCCTTACTCTTTACTTTTTTTAAGTATTTATCGGTATTTATTGTTAACAAAATTATAATTGCTATAAACATTAGTATAGTAGCACTTATAACATATGTATTATAATCAATAGTATAATTGCCAATTGTTCTTCCTAATAATAAACTTACTATTAATACTCCAATATAATAACTAATATCATATGTTAATCCCCTAGCAGCATATAATTTATCATCTTTTTGAATTAGGGATATTAAAGGATAAAAACAAACAAATATCTCGGTATCTACACTATAATCAACTATTATTAAAAATTTAATAATAACATTTAAATTAGATTGATATAAAAGAAATAATAATGTTAATACTATAGTTTTTATAATCATTAAAAGATTAAGAAATTTTTTTAGTTTTTTAGGATTTATTAGATTAGAACTTAAAAATATTACTGAAACTGTAATTAATGCACCAAGACTAGATATTGTACCAATAGTACTAATAGACATATTATTATCTGCAAGCCAAAGTTCCCAAAAGTTATAAAAGAAACCTCCAGATAAAGCATATAAAGCTAACACAATAAGTAATTTCTTAATATCCTTATTCATATTATCAACTCTAGAATATAATATCATATTTTTTTTAAAAGAAAAAGGCTTACGCCTTAATACTTATTTATGATATGTTTCATTATTTAGTATTTTAAATGAACGATATAATTGTTCTAATAATATACCTCGAAACAATCCATGAGGAAATGTTAATTTTGAAAAACTAATAAGTTCATTACACTTATTTCTAATACTATCATTTAAACCATTAGAACCACCAATAATAAAGGTTATATTGCTATTTATTAAGAAGGTATTATCTATTTTTAAAGCAAATTCCTCACTAGTTAATTCTTTACCTTTTAAATCAAGACCAATATTATAATCCTTTTGATTAATATGATTACTTAAATTAGTTACTTCTTTTTCATAATCAGGACTATCTTTTAACTCTATTATTTCTAACTTTGTATATTTTCTTAATCTAGTTAAATAATCATCAATAAGTTGATTTAAATATTCTTCTTTTATTTTACCAACACATATTATCTTTATCATATCTGCGTTACTTCACTTCTTTCATTTTGCAAAGCAACTTCAATATTACTAAATTTAATATTATATTCTTTTAAAGTGCTTTTTAAGGTTTTTAATGCTACCTCCGGCATATTGTTTGTTTCACTTAAATGTATTAATATGACTTTTTCCGTATTAGGGCCAATTAATTTAGTTAAATAAAATGCTGAAGTATTATTAGATAAGTGTCCTTCATCTGATAATACTCTTCTTTTTAACCAGTCAGGATAGGGGCCATGTTGTAACATTTCTATATCATGATTACTTTCAAATAAATACATATTTAAATTATATAATTTTTTAAAGTTTCTATTATTTATATATCCTGTATCAGTTATGTATCCTAATTTTATACCATTATCATCAATAATAAAATTTCTTGAATCAATAGCATCATGACTAGAACGAAATGAATCAATTATAATACCATCTAAATTAATATCATTTTCGTAGTCATATATTTTAGGATATTCCACTAATTCAGGGATTTGTGCAGCCATTTTGCCAGTAATAACAATTGTTACTTTACCCTTTGCTATGAACGTTTTTAATGCTGAAATATGATCAGTATGGGTATGACTAATAATTATATAATCAATATCATTAATACTAATATCTATTTCTGCTAATTTATCTTTAATATATGTATAATTTCTTCCAGCATCTAAAAGTATTTTATTTTTACTTGTTTCCACATAATAACAATTACCTTTAGAGCCACTTGATAATGCAACTACTTTCATTTTTTCTTTATCTGTGTAAATATAATTTTGTATGGATCTAACGGCTCATAACCTTGACCTACATATGGCTCTACTTTAAATAATCCTAAATGTAAGTGAGTACCTGTTGCAAATCCAGTTTGACCCATATAACCAATTACATCGCCCTTTCTAACTTCTTGTCCTTCTTGACAATTAAATCCTCTTAAATGTAAGTATGCTGAATAATAACCATTATAGTGTTTTATTACAACATAGTTACCGTTTGTCCATCTTAAACATGATTTACAATATGGTACAACTTGCGTTACAACACCATCAGCTATAGCAAATATTGGTGATCCTTCACCAGTACCTGTTATATCTAAACCAGCATGAAGTTTACCCCAACGATAACCAAATCTACTTGAGATATGGAAAGGTACTAGAGTTGGATAACCCCAGTCTCCATCAGTTTCTTCATATTCACCTCTAACAGCAGAATATTTTTTACCAATAGTTGTTATTTGATCAACAGCAGTTCTAATAACTTCTGGTTCCCCAATAAATTTAACTTCAGTACTTTGTTCTCCATTAATAACTTCATAAGTTTCTTTTACTAAACTTAAACCAGTTACACCAACTTGAGTAATTTCTGAATAACTTGCATCTTTAGTAGAGTCAATAACTTGCCTTTTTAAGAACGGAGTTTCATTTTCTTCAATTTGATATACACTATATCTAAATGTTAAAACAGGATTAAGTAAAGTTACATTAACTTTATCACCAACTTTTAATAAAACATTTGAACCACGATATTCTGGATTAGCAATAACAAATTCTTCTGGATTTAACATATATTTATCACTAACACTTTCAATATCATCACCAGATTTAATAGTATAACTATCCATTTTAGCATCAGGTCCAAATAATAAATATTGTGATAAATCATCTACATCAGTATATATATGATCTTTAACACTAATAAATCCTTCTTTAATACTAATATCTTCATCAAATTTCATACTTTGAATTATTTGACCAATACCATCTAATTCTCCAAATTCATTATTAATATATTTATTATATTCCTCTTCACTAATAAAAGCTAAAACAAACTTTTTAATAGCTTTTTCAAATATTTCTTTATCTAAAACACTTAATTTAATAGTTTCCTTAGTTTCATCATTAAACTTGATAGTAACTATATACCCTTTAATAGTAAAATCATCTTTTAAAGCTATTGTATTATATATGTTTTCTACTGAACTATAATTATCATCATAAGTAGTAACTTCTGCCAAATAAAAACCATTTGGTGGATAAACATTATCTACTTCATATTCTTTTTTTATATTTTCCTGTTCTCTATTTATAAGATTATATAATTCATTACTATCTTTTATTAATCCTAAACTTTCACCATTTAAATACACTTTATAAGCAGTATTAGCGGGCTTTATATCTCCCGATTTATTATTACCTATATAACATATTCCTAAAAAGGCTATTACTAAAATTACAATAAAAATAGTTTTAATTTTATCATTATTATGCATTTTCTTCCTCACTAGTCTTTAACTGACTTTTAAAACTTAACATATTTAATTCAAATAGTAAATCTATTGTACCTAAACCACCTTTACGATGCTTAGCTATTATTAGCTCAGCAGGAACAATTTTTTGATTAAAATCTTTGGCTTTATCATAATAATCCTTACGATTAATGAATAATACCATATCGGCATCTTGTTCCAAAGAACCAGATTCCCTTAAATCTGCCAGCATTGGTTGATTAGACTCTCTTTTTTCAGCACTACGTGATAATTGAGAAAGCGCAATAACTGGAACATTCAACTCTAATGCCATGGTTTTTAAAGATCTTGATATTTCTGATACTTCAACTTGTCTTGATTCAACTCTTCTATTACCAGAACTAACAAGTTGAAGATAATCGATTACAACCAAGCCTAAGCCATTTTCACTATTAGCAAGTCTCCGACATTTAGCCCTAATCTCCGGCGCCGTAACTCCAGCATTATCTTCAATATAAATATTGGTATCAGCAAGTTGACTCATTGCTTCATTATATCTTTTCCAATCTTTTTCTTGCATATTACCAGTTTGTAACTTATAAGAATCAATTTGACCAATTGATGCTATCATACGATTAATTAACATATCTGCAGACATTTCTAAATTAAATATAGCAACTGCCTTTTTAGTTCTTGATGCTGCATAAGTAGCCATATTAAGGGCTAAAGCAGTTTTACCCATACCAGGACGAGCAGCAAGAATAATCATTTCACCGCCTTGTAATCCAGTAGTAATTCGATCAAAATCAGGAAAACCAGTTTCTAATCCGGTAATTGTCTTTTTATTTTTAGCAAGTTCTTCTAATTTAGCTTGAGCTCTTCTTAGAATTTCTTGAATAGGAACAAAATCACCAACTGAACGAGCCCTAACAACATTTAGAATATTTCTTTCAGCATTATCTAATAAATAATTAACATCTTCATTATCATATGCTGTTGTAACAATGTCATTAGCAGTATTAATTAAATTTCTCCTAATAGCATATTCTTTAATAATGTTAATATAATAATCTAAATTAGCAGCAGTAACAACAGAATCAATAACTTCAGTTAAATAATCCAATCCAACAGAATTAAGTTTTTTGTTTTTATCAAGTTCATTCTTAATAGTAGTTATATCTATTGGTATTTTATCTTCATATAAAGATTTTATGGCATTAAAAATAAGTCTGTTTCTTTCATCAAAAAACATATCAACATTAACTTCTTCAACAATTTTACTAGCTTCATTATTATTTAAGAATATAACTCCTAAAACAGCCATTTCAGCCTCTAAATTTTGAGGCATGCTTCTTGCCATAATATCCTCCCTATTTTACTAAATTAATTCCTACATTAAACTTTACTTTCTTATGTAACTCTATTTCCACATTAGTTACACCAAGTGTTGAAATAGCATCATTTATTTTAATACATTTTTTATCTATTTTATAACCCATTTCCATTAATTTATCACTAATTTGTTTACTAGATATCGTACCAAATACTTTATCTTGCGCACCAGTTTTAACCTTAAATTCTATATTTTTGTTTTCTAATTTCTTTTTTATTTCATTATACTTATTAACTAACGCTTCTTCTTCTTTAGCTCTAGTATCTAATTCATTATCAAGTATTTGTTTACTTGTTTTAGTATATGCTACTGCTAAACCATTTTTAATTAAAAAATTATTAGCATATCCATCACTTACATCGATGATTGCATCCTTTTTTCCTTTTCCTTTAACATCTTTTAATAATATAACTTTCATGCAATACCTCCTTAAGTCATTAATTATTATACCATTAATCATTATTTTAGTAAAACAAAAAGCATCATTAAAAGATGCCCTTATTTAACATATGGTATTAAAGCCATGAATCTTGCATATTTAACTTGTTCTGCAATATGTCTTTGGTGCTTTGCGCAAGCTCCAGTCATACGACGAGGTAATATTTTACCCTTATCATTTATATATTTACTAATAATCATAGTATCTTTATAATCTATGCCCTTACCAGCACACATTTGACATATTTTTTTCTTTTTACGATAAAATTCTGCCATAATTTAATCCTCCTTTTTAAAATGGTAATTCATTATCATTTAAAGTAAATTCATCACCGAAATCTTTATATGGATCTTCATTAATATCAGTAGTTTCAATATTGTTATTTGCTGGTTCACTAGGACTATAAGCAGTAGCTCCATCATTTTCACCACTACCTGATTTAGCCCCTAAAAATTCCATTTGTTCAACAACAACATCAGTAGAATATCTCTTTGTTCCATCTTGGGCATCATAAGAACTATTTCTTAATCTACCAGTTACAGATATTAAACTACCTTTATGACAAAATCTATTGATAGTTCCAGCTAATCTATTAAAAGCTACACAGTTAATAAATTCAACATTTCTTTCCCCATCACGACTAACAAAATCACTTTGACACGCTAAGGAAAATCTTGCAACTTCCATACTACTTTGAGTCATTCTTGATTCAGGATCCCTAGTTAATCTTCCAGTTAATATTACTTTATTCATAATGATTATTCTCCTTCAACTTTAATAATTAAATGTCTAATAACATTTTCATTAATTAATACTTTACGATCAAATTCCTTAATAGTTTCGTTATCAGCTTCAACAGTCATAACAAAGTAGTAACCACTTACTTCCTTATTAATTGGATAAGCAAGTTTCTTTCTACCCATTTCCTTGAATTCGATAACTTTTGATGGTTTTTTGTTTATAAGTTTTTGTAATTCATCACTAACTGCTTTAATCTTATCTTCTTCCATAGTAGCTTTAACTATAAACATAATTTCATATTTAGTCATCTTTTCACCTCCTTACGGTCTAACACGGCTACAAAAGTAGCAAGGAGTAATTTCTCTTACTCGCGAGTATTATAACAAATATATATGTATTTAGCAAGAAAAAAAGTAGTAATTTTACTCCTACTTTATAATCCTTGCATCTCCTATATCATCAACCATTTTTAGATTCATTTTACCTATCATATCATTAATAAAACCAATTTCTTCGCCACATAGTTTATCAGTACTTCCAAATGTAACCAAATCTAATACATTATAATTAGAAATACCATTAGTTATCTTTTTATACAATTCATTTGGTAATCCTAATCCTTCAATTGACATATCTAAAATATTATCTTTAGTAATCATAATTGCTTCATTGCCACGATAAACTATAGGATACATAATATCAATACCAAACCTCTTTAATAAGGACGCAACTAATTCTTTATCAACCAAACCATATTCACCTGCAATAATAAGTTCTCTTACCGAATGAGGGTAAAAAATCATATTATTATTTTGAGCAAAAGTTACTAACCACTCACTACATGAATTAAGTATAGTTTCTAAAGGACTCTTTCTAATTACATGATATCTATCTTTTTCACTTAATTCATCTACAAACTTACCATTTATTGAATGAATTAAATCAATTAAATAACTATTACCACATTTAGATATAATACTATTTTTACTATCTCTTAAAATATATCCTAAACGATATTCTCCTAATTTTTTTCTTATTAATTTAAATTCATCAGTATTATTAAAACTAGTAATACTATAATTATATAATCTATCTGCCTCTGGATGAGCACTCAAAGAAGACATTCTTTCTTTATTAACTTTCTTTTTAGTACGATAAAAATCCCTTATTTTTTGATATATTTCATATTCTACAATTTCCAATACTTTAGGATTCTTATGCCAACTTTCAGCTATTTCTTCAATAGATTCAACTCTTCCTAATATTCCCAATCTTTTTCTTAAAAACGACGTATCAGTTACACTTAAAATACCTGCAGATTCACATTTTAAATCTAGTAATCTATCAACTATATATTCTCTTCTCATAGAATAATTATCATAATTATGATCATCATAAAATAATTTTTGACTAACATATTCTCTCAATTCCATAAAATATCCCCCCTAAAAAAAGATATGACTACTATATCATATCCTATTTTATTTGTCTACGTTCCTTTTTTAAAGCTTTCTCTTTAATAGAGGTTTTTTTAGGTTTTTCCTCTACTAATTCATCGCTTTCTAATTCCTCATCCTCAGGAACAACGATTGTATTAGACAACATATCATGTAAGCCTCTACGGTCATTTCGCATAACAATCATCACAACATTTAATAATAATATTCCACTTTGAAATAAACTAATTACATATGCTGCATAATAAAATGATTTGGGATTTAATAAATATACTAATACCATAGCAATCATTGTAAATAGTATATTATTTAATATTACTATTCTAGTTGCGTAATTAATAAAACTTGCTCTTTTATGATCATTTTTTCTAACTATTTTCAACTTCATAGCCTTTTGACCAAGAGTTCTGCCATCACGAGCAAACTCATATAAACCAAAGTATAATACTAAACACACCACTGAAATTGCACTATTAACCGTTCTATAACGATAAATATCATAATTCATTTGCATTATTTTCTCAGTATCTGGAGATTCTGTTTCTTTTATTAACTCCCGGTATTCATCATATGTTTCCATATATTTATCTAAATTAGGATTAATAAATTTTACTTGAGATATTAATGTAGCAACAAGTGTTACTAATAATATATCTAGTATATACGCAATGATTCTTTTTAAACTAATATCCATCTTAATCCCTACCTTTACCAAATAGTTGAAGTAATTTAATAAAGATATTAATAAAATCTAAATATAGTTCTAATGCTCCATATATAGCAGCATTATCTTCTGGGATACCAGTTTCAGATATTTTTAATATTTTTTGAACATCAAATGCAGTTAAACCTAAGAAAATTATTAGTATTAAAATTGACAATCCTAATTCTACTGCAGTACTTTTAAATATTAGTACATTTAGTAATGACACAATTATTGCCCCAATTAAACCAATAACTAAGTATGTTCCAACTTTTGTTAAATCCATTTTAGTATTAGCACCAATGTATGATAATACTCCAAATATAGCAGCAGTAACTAAAAATATAAACATAATTGATTTCATTTCAAATACTACAAATATTGATGAAAACGTTAAACCACTAACAAAGGCATACAATAAAAAGCATATTTTAGCCATAGTTGGCTTCATCTTCATAATTCTAGCTGATAATATTATTACTAAAATAAATTCAATAACAATAAATACAATGTATCCTGCTCCACTAAATATATTCTCAAGCATGTTCTCATTTATTGATACTACATATCCCGTACCAAAAGTTAATAACAATCCCAAAGCCATCCACAAAAATGATTTACTAAGTACTTTATTTTCCATTTTATCCTCCCTTTATCAAAAAGTATAATTAATCGTTTCAATCTTTTCAGAATCATCTGATTTATCAAAATACTCAATTGTTATACTATTATTCTCCGCTTTTAAGTGTCTATCATAATAATATTTTTTAACATTGTATTCATGTGAATCAATGTTTCCTATTTTATTATTATTTATATCATATAATATTAAATTATTACCATCATGTAAAACCATATATTTATCATTGTATGCAACACAATTATTAATTGTTTTTTCTATTTTGCCATTTTCATTATATATATTTATAGTATAATCGTCTGATTTATTACGATCAACTATAATAAAATTATCTTCATTTTGAAAAGCACTAATACCAGTAACTAAATTAAATCCTTTATTCACAAATATATAACCAATATGATCATCTGGATAATTAAGACATTCTATGTTTGTATCACAATCTTCATTACCACTAACAACATAATCGATTATAATGCTACCTTTACTGGTTTTAGTAACATCACTAGCTCCATAATCGGCTTCAACTATTTTTTCTTGTTCTATATCATATATAAAATATATATTGTCATACCCACCACAATTGTTAACTTTGTATGTACCATATATATAATCTTTATTATTTGTTTGTATAGAATATAATTTAATTCCTTGTTCAACACATCCAAAATCAGTTGAACAATCATTTCCACAAGTTTGATTTGTATAATCAAAATCAGTCATCATCTTAGCATTGGTTGCATCATAAAATGCATATGCATAACCATCTTCATTTTTCATATTATTATTTCTAACTAATTTTATATTATAATCACTTGTAGTATTAATATTAGTAACATCAACATCAATATAACTTAAGTTATCAACTGGCTCCTCTTCTTCATTATTAGTTGGAATATTCGAATTGTTTGTTTGTTCCTCAGTCTTACTAGGTTCTTTTTTTGTATTAGCACTACATATTAAATAAATACCTAAACCAAGTAAACACACAGACAACACTATAATTATTATTAAATATAGTTTATTTTTTTTCACAATTTATTTCCTCCTTTATTCCTTTATACATTAAATCGAAAATAACATATATCTCCATCTTGTATTATATAATCTTTTCCTTCAATTCGCAACTTACCAGCTTCTTTAACTAGTTTTTCATCACCAAGTTCTACTAAATCAGTATAACTCATTACTTCAGCTCTAATAAAACCTCTTTCGATATCACTATGAATTAAACCAGCACAACTTGGAGCTTTCATCCCTTTTCTAAAAGTCCAGGCTCTTACTTCATCAGGACCACAAGTAAAGAACGTTGCCAATCCTAATAAATCATATGTTGCAAATATTAATTTATCTAATCCACTATTGTTAATACCAACACTTTTTAAAAACTCTTCTCTTTCATTGTTTTCTAAGCCTGCCAAATCAGCTTCTAATTTAGCACACATAACTATTACTCCAGATCCTTCAGCTTCAGCATAGTCTTTAATTGCTTTAGAGTAATCATTATCACCAACTACAATTGATTCTTCATCAACATTAGCAACATATATAATTGGTTTAAGAGTTAGAAAACTAAAGTTTTTAAGTAATTTTCTTTCATCCTCATCAAAACTAATTCTTCGAAGTGGAGTATTAGCTTCCAATGCACTTAAACATTTTTTTAACACATTTACTTCTGCAACAGCCTCTTTATCTTTTGTTGTTTCAGCTTTTTTTTCAATTTTTCCAAGACGATTATTAACAACATCTAAATCAGCAAGTACTAATTCAATATTAATAATTTCAATATCACTTACAGGATCAGTCTTACCAGTAACATGTGTAATATTACTATCATCAAAAGCTCTAACAACTTCAACAATGGCATCAACTTCCCTAATATGAGACAAGAACTTATTACCAAGACCTTCTCCCTTAGAAGCACCCGCTACTAAACCAGCTATATCGGTAAACTCAAACGTTGTAGGTACTACACTTTTTGGTTTATACATATTTGCTAAATAATCAACACGATTATCTGGAACAAATACTATTCCAACATTTGGTTCAATTGTAGCAAATGGATAATTCGCTGCTAAAATATTTTGTTTTGTTATAGCATTAAACAATGTTGATTTACCAACGTTTGGTAATCCTACTATTCCAGCTTTTAAACTCATAATGTCCCCCTATAGAGCTATTCTAGCCCCAATTCCCAATGGGAATCCTACAATATACCATAATATTATAAATAATATATATACTATCGCTGTAATTAATACAAATGGTAATTGATATTTAATTGCACTCTTTAATGTAATAGGTTTATTATCTTGATTATACTTTTCTAAATATGCTAAATAAACAATGAAATAAGCAAATACCGGGGTAATTCCAATAGCAACTGAACTACCTAATCTAAACACTAATTGAGTAAATTCTGGAGTAATATTTCCTTGCATAAATGTTGGTACTACCCCTGATAAAATAATCCAACTACTAGATGTTGTAGGTACCATTAAAGAACCAATCATACTAAATATAAATAATAGTAATAATAATGGTAAACCAGCAAATGAAGCATTACTAATTAAATTAGTAAATGAACCAAGAACAACATTACCAATATTAGAATGTTTAAATATATTAATAAATACTGAAGCAACAAATATCATTACTAATACTTTACCAATACCATTTAATTCTTCTCCCATTGCTTCAACAAAATCTTTATTATTTTGAATTGTTTTAGCACCAATACCATAAGACAAACCTAAAAGTATAAATAATACTGCTACTACAAAAACAAATCCTGTATTAAAGAACGAATTAACACTAAATAATTTATCAATATATAAGTTTTGAGTATAATCTAGTAAATTACCAGATAATGGTAATCCCGGGATAATATTATAGATAAAAATTAATAAATAAACTATACCAACTAATAACGATAATACTAATCCCCTTTTAATCTTTCGTGTTGCAACAAATTCTTCTTCATTTAATTCTTCTTCACTAAAATCATACTTTGGTAATCTTTTAGCTACAGTATTTTCTACAATATTTGTTATTAACAAACTTAATACTACGATTAATATTGGCATAACAAGTAAATAACTAAATGAAGATATAGTATAAACATTATTAAAAATAAAAGCATTATTTAAAGTATATGTTAACAAACTAGAATCAACACTAGTCATAAAAACACTTAAAGCACTACCACAAGTTAAAGCAGCATAAGAAGCAACTATTCCAATCATTGGATTTCTTTTACCATATAAAAATAATAAGGCACTTATAGGTATAAATATAATATAAGATAAATTACCAATTATGCTAGCTAATATACATAACAATACCAATATATAGGTAACAGTTGTTTTCTTAACTTTTTTAGTAACTAAAAGAAAAGCACTTTTCAAAAAACCACTTTTAACCATTACTCCAATACCAATTAAAATAATAATTAAATTAGAAAGGACGGCATAATTAGCAAAGTTTCTAACTGTTGATGTAAATATATATTTAAGTCCTCTTAAACTAAATAAGGATGTAACAGATTCACTAGTTACTTGAAAACTATTTGTTGCAGGTACTACTTGATTAAATGTTGTTTGAACATTGAAAAAATGAAATATTCCACTAACTATTATTACAATTAAACATAATAACAATATTACCACAACAGGATGTAGACCAATTTTTTCTCTAGTTCGAAGTCTTCTCATTTTTGATCACCTTTTTAATTTTTTTCATAAATTCCAATCTATCCATCATTATTTCATGCCCACATTGCTGACATTTTATTTTAATGTCAGCACCATTTCTTGTAATTAACCACAAATTACTACCACAAGCATGATTTTTTTTCATAATAACAGAATCATTTAAATTAAATTCTTTATCCATTATTCTTCCTCAAAACTAATATTCATCCTAGTTAGTATCTCATTTAATTCCTCTTTGCTATTAAAATATATTTCCATCTTAGTTCTACCAACTTTTACTTTAGTATTTAACTTATCAATCAATATATTTTCATATATATGATAACGATGATCATAATTAGAATTTTTAGCAACCTTTTGTTCAATTACTTTTTCTTCTTGACTAATTCTTTCTAATTCATGAACGCTTAAATTCTCTGTAATAACTCTTTTAGCTAAACGGACAATCTTTTCTTCATCATCAAATTTACTTAATACTCTAGCATGAGACATAGAAAGAGATCTTTTTTCAACCATCCTTTTTACATCATCAGGTAATGTTAATAATCCAATCATATTAGTAACATATGTTCTGCTCTTTCCAAATTTATTGGCAAATTCTTCTTGAGTATATCCTTTTAATTTTATTATATTATTTATAGATGTAGCTTCATCAATAGGATTCAAATCTTCTCTTTGAATATTTTCAATTAAAGCAATTTCCATCATTTCTTGATCATCAAAATCTTTAATAACAGCAGGTATTGTTTTTAAACCAGCTATTTTAGCAGCTTTAGTTCTTCTTTCACCAGCAACTAATTCATAACCCTTAACACTCTTTTTTACAATTATAGGTTCAACTACCCCATATTCTTCAATTGACATAGCTAACTCATTTAAAGTTTCAGCATCAAACGTTTTTCTTGGTTGATATGGATTACTTCTTATTTCATCAATATCAATTTCAATAACATTATTCTTATTCTCTTCAATTGTTTCTTTTTCAAAATTATCCAAATCAATTACAGAATTAGAAAATAGTTGTTCTAGTCCCCTTCCTAAAGCTTTCTTTTTAGTTTCCATCTCTACTCACCACTTCCTTTGCTAAATTAGCATATGCTTCTGTAGCCCTACTTGTTGGATCATATTCATTAATAGGTTTTCCATGACTTGGCGCCTCGACTAATCTAACTAATCTTGGAATAATTGTATTAAACACTTTATCTCTAAAGTACTTTCTAATTTCTTCAATAACATCTAAACCAATATTAGTACGACCATCTAACATAGTTAGAAGAACACCTTCAATATTTAAATTTGGATTCATTCCTGATTGAACCATAATTATAGAATTTAGTAATTGAGTAATACCATCAAGTGCAAAAAATTCACATTGCACTGGAATAATAACAGAATCTGATGCAACTAAAGCATTCATAGTTCCCAATCCAAGTGATGGTTGGCAATCAATAATTATATAATCATAATTTTCTCTAACTTCATCCAATTTAATTTTTAATTGTGAATTTTGTTGAAATGTTTTATCCTCAAGCATTTTCTTAACGAATTCAATATCTACACCCGCTAAATTAATAGTTGAAGGCATAATGCTCAAGTTATCAAACTTAGTTTTTTTAATTGCTTGTTTTGCACTGCATTTACCAGTTATAACCTCATAAACATCATACTCGAAATCATTTGAATTAAGACCTAATCCAGTTGTAGCATTACTTTGAGGATCCATATCTATTAATAGAACTTTTTTACCTAATTTACCTAATGCTGCAGATAAATTGATACTCGTAGTTGTTTTACCAACCCCACCCTTTTGATTAACAAGTGATATAATTTTAGCCATAAACTGCACCTCTCCTACATAACTTTTCGTACTACTCTATTTTACCATACATTTAATATATTTTGATAAAAATGTTTCACAAAAATAAAAAAAATTAGTGCCCATCACACTAATTTATTATTACTCCAAAATATATGGATCAGTTATAGTTCCAGAGCCACTAGCGATACGTTCTGTTGCACCAATAAAGAAAACCGGTCTCGTTGGTCTTCCTGCATCTATACTACCACCCCAACTATCTGCAATTCCACCACAATGTAATATCCATACCTTATTAGTATTTACTCTTGTTATTGACCAATCACCATATAAATTAGCAATACCAACGTTATTAATATTAAGCCATGAAGTATTCGAATAAGATGGATTAACTAATGAATTAAAATAATCATGCAAATACAATAAACCAATTTTGGCATTAACTATTGGACCCGCTAATTCGTTTTGAGTAACCGTACTTACACTGCTATCACCAATAGTAGCATAATGCCAGTCTACATTTATTATTCGATTCTTCCAATTTTCATTTGGTATATAAGTAGTATTATTTAAAAAGTATTCATCATTTAATCCCCTATACATATCACTTGCTGGCCATAGAACATTAGTTGTAGAATTCCATTGATATTCAATATTTAATGGATTCCTTTTTATTAATTTCATTCTACCATTTGAATCAATACCAATTATCCTGTACATAAATATTTCTATATTATTAAGGCAATCACTCTTATTAGAAGTACCAAAACAAATATAATTATTAACATCATTAACGCTATCTTGTACTCCTTGATAACGATATAAACCAGCAATTAAATTGGGACTTAATTTATTAGGAGTTCTAGCAAGTAAGGAAAATCCTGTACTATTGTGTTCAATAATATTATATACATCATCTAATACATCTTGAACATTATTAAGATTTGTTCCACTACTTGAGTTATCATATGATACTTCATTGCTATTTATTGATTCTGCTATTACTATTGAAGTTACACCAATAATTATGCCAAAAATAAGGAATAAAAAACATAAACTATAAATCTTTCTTTTAGTCATATTATTCTTCTCCTAACTAAGTATATATGGATCAGTTATAGTTCCAGAGCCACTAGCGATACGTTCACTTGCTCTTAAGAAAAATACTGGACGAACAATATGTTCATAAGCCATACTACCAGTACTTCCATAATAAGCCATACCTCCACCACTTATATACCATGTATTACTACCATTATAACGAGTTATAGTCCATTCGCGATCCCATTGATTATCAGGAACAATATCATTTTTGGTAATATAAATCCAAGAATCTCTTGAATAAGCTGATGGTACTAATGAATCAGCATAATCATGAATATACATTACTCCAATCTTAGCATTTACAACTTCAGGTGATGATAATTCCCTTGCTCCAATCGTAGATATTGAACTATCTGTGGTAGTCAAATAATGCCATTGAGTAACCACAATCTTGTTACTCCAATTAGTATCTGGTACGTATATTGTATTATCAAGAAAATAATTTCCGTTTAGACCAATATATAAATCACTATTTACCCAATCAACATTTTTTTGTACATCCCAAGCATAACGTTGACTCAATGCTTCTTTTTTTATTAATTTCATCCTTCCATCAGAATCTATGCCAACAATTCGGTACATATACGAACCCAAATCGCTGGTACATGTTTCTTTATCGTTGGTACCAAAACAAATATAGTTATTAGCATTTGTACCCTGGTAACGATATAAACCATCTATCAATTCAGAGCTTAACCCAGTAGGAGTATTAGTTAACAAAGAAAGACCTAAACTACTATGATCAATTATATTATACATATCATCTAAGGCATCTTGAACATTATCGTGACTATTATTACTATTTGAATTATCATACAATACTTCATCACTATTTATTGATTCTGCTACAACAACTGTTACTATACTACATACCAACATGCCCATTATAAACATCATTATTTCTCTTTTTGTAAACTTAAATAAATTTTTCATAATCACACCTAGCCAAGTATATAAGGATCAGTTAATGTACCAGTACCACTAGTTATTACTTGCGTTGCTATTAAATAAAATACTGGTCTTACATAATATCGTGAACCGTTTAAAATGTTTATATTTGATCTTCCATCACTAGAAATATACCAAGAATAATCCCTACTAAAATTAGTAATTGTCCATTCAGCTGGCGTAATATCTGTAGTATTAAAACTATTTTTTAAATTATACCAGCTTGTTTTACAAATATTGTAAGTTTCTGTATTATTGCAATTATTTCCTCCAGGTAGTCCATAATAAAAATCACTTAAGTACATTAAACCTATTTTAGTTGATAACGTTGGTCCTGACATTTCACTATTATATATAGTAGCTGCATCAACATTTGCATTAGTAAATGTGGCATGGTGCCAAACAGTTGTAGCAATCCTATTACTCCATGTACTATCAGGAACATAAGTCGTATTTGTAAGAAAATAACTACCATTTAAATTTGTATTTAAATCACTTTCTGACCAATTACCATTCCAATTAGAATTCCATTTATATGTATCATCCAAAGGCTCTTTTTTCAATAATTTCATTTGTCCATTATTATTTATTCCAATAATTCGATACATATAATTATGAGTATTATTAACACAATCACTTTTAACAGTGGTTCCAAAACAAATATAATTATCTACTGTTTCTCCTTGAAATCTATATAAACCAGCCACTAATTCTTTACTTAAACCACCAGGAGAATGAATTATCAATGATAAACCAGAACCAACAGCAGAAGCAACATTATACAAACCACTATATAAATTATCCAAAGCACCTTGAACGGTATTATAATCCGATTGACTAGCACT